>ERZ795051.17-NODE-17-length-254042-cov-15.018072_pt1 | contig 254042 bp, 231 predicted proteins | sample MGYA00375135_ERZ795051 | MGnify/ENA primary metagenome ERZ795051 (study PRJEB30180, sample SAMN05720222) | activated sludge metagenome | isolation source: Anaerobic digester | place: Japan | collected 2015-05-26 ... | reverse complement strand
CCCCCTGGGCAAAAAGGGACGGGGTGGCGGGCCAGAACAAAAACAGCAGAAAAAGGAGGATGCCGATGCAAACACCCGGGCAGAATTGCGGAACTTTAGCCCGTAAGCCCCGGACGACGGGTGTCACGCGAAGGGAAGGTCCGTTCCTAAGGATTTTTTCTGGGGCTTCACTATTCATGTAAAGTCTCCTTTTTCATGTGGTGGCGGGTTTCCGCCTGATAAGCTGATTGCACAACACCGTCTGCACCGTCTCTCCCCGTTGGTTCAGCGTTGCGCAACGGAGACGCACGGTGCCGCGATCCGCCCTGGTGGCGGAGGGACGGACGTCGAGGACCTCGGCCACGGCCCGGAGGGTGTCGCCGGGGCGGACGGGACGGAGCCAACGCAGCTCGTCGAAACCGGGGGAACCGAGATTGTTCACCAGGGCCCCCGTCATGAGCAGGAGCCGCCAGGTGACGGCGAGGGTGTGGATGCCGCTGGCGATGAGACTCCCGTACAGGGATTCCCGGCCCGCCTCCCGGTCTATGTGGAAGGGCTGGGAATCGAAGCGCCAGGCAAAATCGATGATGGCGCTTTCCGTCAGGGTACAGGCCGGGGACTCGATCCGGTCCCCCGGCTGAAAATCCTCCAGATAAAATGTGGCGCCCATAGGATATTCTCCTCCTTTTGAATATTACGGCCATTGCCCCGCCGTGGGCTCCAGGCGGAAATTCTTTTCCCTGAAGAGGCGCAGGCATGCCTCCACGACCCGGACGTCGTATTTACTGCCGCGGTTAAGCTCTATTTCCTTCAGGGCGGCTTCCAGCCCCAGGGAGGGACGGTAGGGCCGGTGGGTGCCCATGGCCTCCACGGTGTCGGCGACGGCCAGGATGCGGGCTTCCAGGCAGATCTCGTCCCCCTGGCACCCCCGGGGATAGCCGGAGCCGTCGATCCGCTCGTGGTGCTGATGTATGATCTCGGCGATGGGCCATTCGAACTCGATATCCTTGAGGATCTGGTACCCTTTTTCCGCATGGGTCTTGATGAAATCGTATTCCGTGTCCGTGAGCCTCCGGGGCATGCTCAGGATCTCCGCCGGGATGGAAATCTTTCCGAGGTCGTGAATGGCGCCTGCCATGAAGATACCATCGCAATCCGCTGCGGGCAAACCCATCTCCACGGCAATCTCCCGGGCGAGCCGGGCGACCCGCTTCTGATGACCGGCGGTATAGGGATCACGGGATTCCACCGCCATGACGATCACCTCGATAATGGATGCCGTGGCCCGATGGAGGCGGGCCAGGGTATTGTTGAGGATTTCCTCCGCTTCCTTCCGGTCCGTGATCTCCACAGTGTTGCCCAGCACCGCCTGCTTGCCCCGGTAGGATATGGAGGTCACCGTTTCCAGCAGCCACCTGATCCTTCCCGACTTGTCCACGATACGGTACTCATAGGGTACCGTACGTTGTCCCTTCAACATCTCCGTGGCGTTTCTCTTCACCGCTTCCCGGTCGTCGGGATGGACGAAAGTGATGATTTCCGCCCCGAGGAGTTCCTCTGCGGAGTATCCGGAATAGCGGGGGACGTGGGGGTTCGCGAAGAGTATCCTGCCCTCCTGGAGGATGTAGAAGCCGGTCTGGGATCTGTCGGCGATGGCGCGATACTGTTCCTCCGCCAGACGGTAAGCCGTTACATCCCGGACGACGCCCCGGAAACCGACCCGGTGCCCCTCTTCGTCCCGGAGGAGCGAGGCGTAGAATTCCACCGTCCGCCGGGCGCCTTCCTTGGTCCGGATGTCCCACTCCGCCCTCTTTATGGGGTTTCCGGACCGGAACATGGCGTGATAGATCTCATAGACCCGGTCGGCCGTCGCCTCATCGGCGGCGAAGACGCGGAAATTTTTTCCCAGGATCTCTTCCTCTTCGTAACCGAAGATCCGGCAGAAGGACTTGTTGACGAAGGTGAAATTACCCTGCAGGTCAACCTCCTGATATCCGTCCTCGATCTCCTCCAGGATGGTCCGGTACCTTTCCTCGTTTTGTCGCAGGATCATTTCGGCATGGCGGCGCTCGGTGATGTCGGTGAGGAAGTTCAACGAGGCGGCTTTTCCCTCCCAGTTGATGAGGACGGCGCTGATTTCCAGCCATCGGGTCTCCCCCTGGCGGTTGAGGATCCGGAAGGGATATTTGGAAGGGAGGGTTGCCCCCTGGAGGCGCTGCCGGTGTTTTTCCAGGACCGGGCCGCGGTCTTCGGGATGAATGTATTCCGTGATCGCTTTCCCGGTGAGCTCGGCAGGTTCAAGACCGATAATGAGCGCTCCCGCCCGGTTTACAAAACGGATGATGCCGTCCTGGACAACCAGGATCGCCTGCTCCACGTTTTCCACCACGAGGCGGTATTTCTCCTCGCTGCGTCTCAGCAATTCCTGGCTTTCCCGCCGCACTTCCGCCCCGGCCTCCAGATCGGCCGCCATGGTATCGATGGTTCGGGACAGACTCCCCAACTCGTCGTCGCGATAGACAAGCCCGGAACGGGCGGCAAGTTCGCCGTTGCCGATCTTTACCGCCGTTGCCGCCAGGCGTTCGAGGCGTTGGGCGATGGTCGTCTTGCCGAGAAACCAGGCGGAAATCAGAGAAACCAGGAAGACGATGCCCAACAGGACCACCTTCAACATCAGGTCCGCGTCGGCCTTCTTCGACAGGTAATCTTCCGGGACACCCACCCGCATGAAGAGATAAGGGGGTTCTCCGGGGCGGAGATGGAAACGGTGGAAGGCAAACAGCCGCTTTAAACCGTCGCTGTCCGTGGCGACAAAGAGGCCGTGGGCGTCGGGACCGGACATGAAGCGGACCATCTCCGGTGCTTCCGGCTTGCCGGCCGTATGCGACGGGTCGGGATGACGGTAAATGAGGGTGCCCCGGTGATCGCTCAAGGAAAGCACCGCTCCGGGCGACAGACGTCTGATGTGCAGCATCTCCCCGTAACGGGCCAGATCGATTCCCGCCACTACCAGGCCCACGATCCTTCCCCGGCCGTCGCGCACCGGCTGGGCGCAGGGCAGGACCTGGCGATGCGACCTTTGTCCCCGCCGGTATTCACCCACGGAAAATTCGCCGGTCCGCATGACTTCCCGGTAAAATTTGCGGTCGCGGATGTTGAAGGGCGCAAAGGGAAGGGCGCCGGCAAAGACGTTACCGTCGGCGTCGGCGGCGAAGATGTTGGCATAGAGGGTGTTTCCCTTTAGAAAACCGGCGAAGAGACGGCTGCAGGCCCCCGCGTTTCTCTTTTGCACATCCGGCAGCATGGCCAGGGTCTCGAGAAACTGGCGGGTGGCCGCCAGGGTGAACTCATGTTCCCGGGCCAGGTCCTGAACGGCCTCCGTGAGTTGTGCTCGCTCGTTTTCGATCTCGGTATGGCGCCGTTCCGCCCCGGAATAGACGATGATCACCATGCCCGGTGACATGGCGATCAGGACGAGCAGGAGCAATTGGAAGCGGATGGACTTCAAGAAGCGGTACGTAGGCATTTTTTCGTTCATGATCTGTCCGGTTTCGTTTTCCATCCCCCTGCCGGCCGCCGGCGCCGCCGGGCGATCGACGGGCATACTAACGGAAGAAAGAAGAAAAAACAACGCAAATGTATCTTGCGGATGGACAATTCCGGTTCCCAAGCCGACGTATTATAACGCAAAAGATGCTCCACAGCTTGGTACGGACTTTTTCCGGTCGTTGTTCATGATGAAAAGGGGAACAGGAATATGGAGACTAAAGATATTGCCGGTAAATCTCTTCGAAGAGAAAGGCGGTTTCCCGGAAGGCCCGCAGCACCTGGGGATCGAAGTGGCGGGGCATGGTTCTTCCGTCGCCCTGATTCAATATCCGGCAGGCGGTTTCATGGTCCAGGGCGGGTTTGTGTGTCCGCTGGATTCTCAGGGTATCGTACTGATCGGCAAGATTGGCGATCCGGGCCTCGATGGGAATCGCGTTCCCTTTCAGGCCCCGGGGATAACCGCTGCCGTCCCACAGCTCGTGATGGTTCAGGGCGATGGACTGGGCCAGGAGCAACCGGGGATGGGCACCGATGATCTTGGCGCCGAAGACGGGGTGCTTCTTGATCTCGAGCCAGTCCTCCCGGGACAGATTTTCCCTCTTTTTCAGAATGGCCGACGGTGTGAAAATCTTTCCCACGTCATGGAGGGTGGCCTGGAGTTTTATGGCGGCGGTGAATTCCTTGTCGAGGCCGAGACGTTCGGACAGGACGGCACAGTACTCCCCGATCCGCACGACATGATTACCCGAATCTTCATCCGTCGCCTCGGCGGCCCGGGCCAAGGCCCGGACCATGTAAGCGAAGGCGTCCTCGACCTCCATTATCTGCGCGGCCAGGGAACGGAGAAACCGGCTCTGCACCACCATGTTTTCCAGGACCGCGGCATCGTACTTGTTGACGTTCCGACCGTAGTTGAGGGCGAAGATGCACAGCTCGCCGCTTAGGTAACACACGGCGTTGTCGATGCGGATATTGATGGTCTGCAGCTTTTGCAACTCGGCAAATAATGCCGGTTTGGGTAGCTCCTGTTCGTTGAAAAAGATCATTTGCGGTGTCTTCCGGTCGGCGGGGGTGTCGGTGTGCAGGCTGATCCCGACGGGCACGGACATCCTGATCATTTCTCCGAAGACGTACTCGTAGTGATGCCATTGCCAGGGGGCCTCGCCAAGGCGGAGGCCGACGATCATCAACAGCGGTTTATCGACCATATCGGCGGTCTTTCTGATCATCTGCCGGACAAGGCCGTCGATATTTGCCATGAAATCAAACCGGAGCGGGTCGAACTGCCGGATGATATCCCCCACATAAGCAGTCAGATTGCTGATCTGTTGGAAGGAATTGGCAAGCCTTTCGTTGAGGAACTTCACGTTGAGCAGCATCCGGACGCGAGCGGAAACCTCTTCCTGGTTCTGCAACTTCTGCAGGAAATCCTCCGCTCCCGCCTCGATGCTTTTGATGCGGGCCTCCTTGGTCTGCAGGCCCGTGAGCATGACCACGGGAATATTCACGAGGCGCTCATCCATCTTGATCCGCCGGCAGACCTCATAACCATCCATGTCCGGCATGGCGATGTCCAGGAGGACCAGGTCGACTCGACCGTATTGGAGGATCTCCAGGGCCTCCCGGCCGCTGTGGGCGTCGATCAGTTCATAGCCCTGGGGAGCCAGAATCGCCTCCATGTAAACATGACCCGCCGGCTCGTCATCGACGCATAAAATCCGCGGCTTCCGATACATTAAGGGTTTTGTCTCGATCATCGTTTCATCGTCAAGAATAATTCACCGGGCGTAGCCTCCCGCAAAACCTCCTCAGGGGAGATGGAGAGAGAAGACCCCCCCGCCGAGTGAACCGCCGTTGGCGACCCTGATGTGCCCCTGGAGGTTGTTCCTCCGGTGGGCCGCGGCCACCAAGACGGAAAAATAAAGGCCGAGTCCCGTATTTCCCGTGAGAAAGGAGACGGGCTTCGTCATGCCCCCGGGTATGCCGCTGTCCATGATAAAGCCGGGGGGATAACCCGGGCCGTTGTCCTCGACCGTCAACACGAGCCACCCGCCTTCTTGCTGCGCCGAGATTTTCAGAAGGTTTTTCGTGTATCGGTAGGTGTTGTTCAAAACATTATCGAGGACGCCGACGATCAATCCCTTGTCGAAGGACCAGAAAAGATCGTCCGGGCAATCCATCTCCCACTGAATTTGACGGGAAATCAATACCGGCTCGTTCTGATCGATAAGCTCTTCCAGACAATCCCGCAGGGAATGAAGGTTGATGTTTATGCGCAGCGGGGCTTTTTGGGCCTTGTAGAGGGCCAGGAGCCGGATCAGGCTGTTGTTCAGGCGTTTGATTTCATACTGGAACAAAAAAAGGTCTTGATGATGTTCACATCCCTGTTGCCGGCACCGGGCGGTCATTTCTTCGAGGGTGTTGAAGATCATGCCGATGGTGTTTTTCGTATCGTGAATGGTGGAGGCGATGATATCCGCGAAGTCTAATCGATGATTTTCATCCATGGCAGTTGCACCTGTGTCAATTGTCGGTATATGGACACCAGTTTGGGGAGATCCGCATAATCTGGATCGAGACGATGCACCCGGGACAGATAATTCCGTGCCTTGGTGAGTTTCTCCGGTTCCGGCCCGTGGGCTTTAAGATACAGCATGAGGGCGTAGGCGGCGTTGGCGTTGATAAGCTTGTTTTCCGGGAGAGTTTCCGTGGCCTTATCGAAGTACCGGATGGCGGTTCCCAGATCCCCTGCCTGGACCAGGCGCACCCCCTCGTTGTTCATTTGGACCACTTCCTCCACCGCCTCTGCGAGCCATCTTTCCCCTTCATCTTCAAGTTTAAGGTCTTTGCACATCTCCTTGACACCGGAGAGAATTTTTTCATCTTCATGGTTGCTTCGGACGATCCGCCGGATCAATTCCCGTCCGAGTTCTCCATCCCCCCGGCTTAAAAGATTACGGGCCAAATCGATGCCGACGGCGGGATTGAAGGCTGCCGGCTCTTCATGGATGATCTTCATGGCGCCGTCTATTTCTTTCCGGGCCAGTTCGGGTTTGCCCATCTTCATGAAGGCGACCCCTTTGGCTATGGAGATCTGGACCTGGGCCGGCAGATCCTGGGCAAATTCCGTCGCCGCTTCCTGGAGGACTTTCAGGCCTTTTTCCGGGGCGGCGTTTTCGGTCAGCACCCGGGCCAGTCCTGTATAATCGGTGGGACTCTTGTAGCAGGAAAACTTGCCCTCCTTGACGGCTTTGAGGTACGCCTTTTGCGCCGTGTCCAGATCCTGGTTTCTGAAGGCGATGTCGCCCAGTTCCCGCTGCCGCCGCACGGCCTTCGGCGACACGGCCACGGCCTCCATGAGCACCTCCTGGGCCTGGGGGAGCCGGCCCATCTTCGTCAGGGTTTTTGCCAGCTCGTCGTAAGCGGCCATGACCTTGTCGTTTGTTTGGATCAGTTCCCTATAAATCCTTGCGGCCTCTTCATATCTCTCCTGAAGGTAATTGATCCTGCCCAAACCGAGCAATGCCCAGGGAAATTTCCCCAACAAGCTTACTTCGTTGAAGAAATTACGGGCGTCTTCGTAGGCGCCGATCCTGATCAGCAGATCGCCCTTGATCTTGAGCAATTCGGCGAGATGCTGGGGGCGCTGACCAATCAGCCCTTCACAGATCCTGAGCGCCTCCTCGTATTCCAGGGCCTCGATTTTCTGCTCGATCTTCCGGAGACCTTCCTTCTTTTCCAGCAGCCGGCGGAGCTTTCTTTCCAGGACCTGTTTCGTGAAGGGCTTGACGAGATATTCATCGGGCTGGTACTCCGCGGCGCCCATGATCATCTCCAGGGAATTCTCCGCCGTCACCATCATGAAGATCGCCAGGGGAGGGAGGAGCTGCCGGTGTTTCACTTCTTCCAGGACCTGCTGACCATCCTTTCCCGGGCCCAGATTGTAGTCGCACAAGACGATATCGTAGCGCCGGGACAGGATGCGATTCACCGCCTCCTCGCCGGTGTGGGCGGCGTCGATGATGACGATGCCCAGGGAGGTGAGCATGTTTCTCATGGTGATGATGAAGTTGCGGAAATCATCCACGAGGAGCACTTTTTTCCTGCTCCAGCTCGTCGTTATTTCATCTTGGTGCCGATTCATCACGTGCATAACGAAGCCGGCCGTATCTGTCGCAGCCGGCGGATAAAAAATATTGACCGGGTCACTAAAGATCCGGCCCCCGGCAGCCGATGAAAGAAAAGTATACTCGTGTCGCGCTACCCGGCAGGGCAGGTGATAACCGGGACTGCCGGTAATGAATTAAGCAACAAATATGCCTTTTTTAATAGTTCAGTAAGGTCGATTTCGTGGCGGCACCGGCGGCTTCCCGTCTGGGGTCGGGAGGCGGTGGTGAGAGAGGAAGCACCAGAGGGGTATGAAAACATTTCTGCGCCGTTCGGCTTACCCCCAAGACACACCCGGGAAAAGATGACCCCGTCCGACGTTTACGAATATGCAGTGGGCCGGGAAACAATTCTCGTTGTTGACGATGAGAGAATCATCATCGAGGTGACCAGCGAGATGCTCACCGAGATCGGCTATAATGTTCTCACCGCCCGGAGCGGGGAAGAAGCTCTGGCGGTGTATGGCGAAAATCAGGGCCGGATCGATCTCGTCATCCTCGATATGATCATGCCCGGGATGGGAGGCGGCGCCACCTTCGACCGCCTCAAGGCCGTGAATCCCGACATCAAGGTGATCCTGTCCAGCGGTTACAGCATCAACGGCCAGGCGGGCGCGATTATGGCCCGGGGCGGGAAAGCGTTCCTGCAGAAACCGTACCGCCTGGTCGATCTGTCGCGGAAGATCAGAGAGGTATTGAAAAACTCCTGAACGGGATTCGCGAACAAGCGCTCCCTGCCGGAGCGGCGTCGCCTGCTCGGAAAGAAAATATCCGGGGTCTTTTCCGGAAGTCAGGGACGGAGCTCGATGGTCGTTCCCTCCCGGGCGAAAGAGACCTCGAGGTCATTCCTGCCTTTATAGCCCTCGATTTCCCCGGCCAGCGCGTCGAGCTGCCCATCCGTTCGCGACGGGTCGTGATGGAAGAGCGCCAATTGCTTGACACCGGCCCGGATCGCCGTATCGACGGCATCTTCACATGCCGTATGCCCCCATCCTTTTTTGCCCGCGTGATATTCGGCGCGGGTGTACTGGGCGTCGTAAATCAGGAGATCGGCATTCCGGTAGAATTCTTCGAGACGTTCGTTCGCCGCTCGTGCCGCCTCATCCCCCTCCCGGTGGAGATGCTCGTCGTAGCCGGGTTGGGTCGGGTCGGTGCAGAACAGGTTGCGGAACGGTTCCGTATCATAGGCGGTGCAAAAAACCCGTCCCCGATATTCGAAACGGTATCCCAGACACAGCACCGGATGATTCAGGTACCGGGTCTGCAGTTGCAGCCCGCCGCCCAGGTCGAAGGAGCCTTCCCTGATGTCGATGTAGCGGATATGGGAAGACAGTTCATCCTGGCGGACGGGAAAATATCGATAACTTAAGGTCAGACCGAGGGCCTCCTTGATGGATTGTTCTTCCCCGGTGACAGGGCCGTAAATATTCATACGGGCGGCAGGGAGATAGATGGGGGTAAAAAACGGCAGTCCCTGGATGTGGTCCCAATGGGTGTGGGTAAGAAAGATATCGAGTCCGGTGGTATTCCAGGACAGGTTTCTTCCCAGCAGGCTGTTTCCCAATTCCCTGATTCCCGAGCCGGCATCGATGATGAGGACACGCCGTTCCTCCGGGAGTTGCACCTCGAGGCAGGGGGTATTGCCGCCGTATTTGACTGTCTGCGGTCCGGGACAGGGGATGGATCCCCGGACGCCCCAAAAGGTTATTTTCATAGGCACAGGGGAAACTAATTCAACTCCAGAAATATCTTTGCCTTTTCCAGCTCCCGGGTGACGAGATCCGCCAGCGCCGGTATCGCTGCAGGATCGATGCCTGCCCGGCGGACATGGTCATCGATGACCGTCGGCGGTGCCGAAGGCGCCTGTTGCCGGTGCAGGGCATGGGCGATGCCGTCGGCTTGCCCGACCAGGAAGGCATAGGTGTCGCCGTTGTCCGGCCCGGGGGGGTTAAGGTGGTGATCCCGGAGCGCACGGGTAATCTGCGGACCTAAATGCCACTTCCCGGCGATGAGGGTCCCGATTTGGCAATGCCCCACCCCGAATATCTCTTCCTCCTGTCGATGGCGGGCGCCTTGGTCCGGCTCCCGGAAATCCCGAAGCAGCTCCCGGTAGCGATCCGGATACAGCGACAGCAGCGGGATCTTGCCCAGATCATGAAGAAAACCGGCGACAAAGTACTCTTCCCGCTCCTGGGACGGCACCCCTCTGTAGGCGGCCAGCAGTCTGGTGATCACACCGGTGGACAGGCTGTGCAGCCAGAAATCATTCATCAGCCCGGAGGATGATGCCCCCTGGCCCCGCATGGTGCCGACGATTGCGGAGCTGAGGGCGAGATTCTTTATGGTGTTGAGGCCCAGGATGATAATCGCCCTGGTCAGGGAGGTGATCGGTTCGCCGGGAGCGTAATAGGCCGAATTTATCAGTTTCAGGACCTTTCCGGTAAGGACGGGGTCGAGGGAGATGACGCGGTTCAGATCGTTGGCCGAGGCCAGAGGATTCTTGCATATTTCCAGGACCTTGCTCATCGTTGTGGAGAGGCTGGGCATGCGGCGGATATAGGATCCGATCTCCTCTTTCATCTCCTGGGGCAAGGCTTTGTTCATATCGTTCCTGCCGTGCTATCTTCTCCCGTCGATAATGATGTTTTGCAGCATCTTCCACGCCTTGTCCGCATTTTCCCGTTCCGTATCTCCCGGAGTATTTGCCGCCGGGCCGGTGGAATATACCGTAATCACCTGGCCGTCCTTATCCCTGATTTCTTTGACCCCCATGCCGTCTTGCACCTGGGCGGCCATTTCCTGCCGGATCATCATCTGGATGGTCTGATCGGAAACCCCGGCCTTTTTGAGGGCCGTTACCTGCGCGGGGTCGAGGGCGACCCCGGACGACGGCCACAGGAGCCCCACCCCCGTCCAAAGGAGAAGAATCAAGGCCCTGGCGTTCACGGTCCGGTGCTTATCGCTTTTTTCCATAATGTTGATAATGGGTTATGACTTTTGGATTCGCTAGTTCTTCCGGGGTCATTTTGATGAGCATCTCCACGGCGGCGATGTCCAGCTTGAGACGTTTGATCCGGGCGTCGAAAAGAGGGATGTTCTTCTTGTAGAGCTGCCGCTTGGCCGCCTCCAGGAAAGGTTTGTCCGTAAGCTGCTGGCGCATGGCATTGCGGGCGGCGATCAATTCCGCCAAGCGGGCCTTCATGACCTCCAGCTTTTCTTCCGGTGTCCGGGGAGCGGGAGGCGCGGCCGGCGGCGGATCAGGTTTTCTGCCTTCTTCCCCGGCCGGCGGCGGATCAGGTTTTCTGCCGTTTTCCCTGACCGGCGGTTCGGTGTGCCGGGAAGGGGGGCGCAAATCGTCTTGCCCGGACAGCAGCCGGTTCACATTCCGCCCGACGGCGAGGGTATCGATATTCTTCACACCGTAAGCCGCGGCGGTTATTTCTTTCGCCTGGGTTTTACGAATACAGACATCGATGACAAAAGCTCCCCGGGCGGTGGAAAAGGGGATGACGATGCTGGGGTTCTTGAGGATATGGTCGATGGTGTGGTCGCTGCCGTAGACCACCGAAGGGATCGCCGCATAGACGGACATCCCCTCCTTTTCCATTTTCGTTCTGGCCACCCCGGAGATCATGTTGGTGATCTCGCCGACCGCATCCAGAACATCCCGGGTCAGCTCGGTGAACGTTTCCCCCAGCATGTTGCCCGCGATGTGGCAGATACAGCTATTGGTGAAGCTGATGGCGAGAGAACCTATGGCGTCCCCGGTGATGCCGATAATGCCCGACACCTCGCCGTGGGCGTTGCTGGTGGTTTTGACGTACGGCTTACCCGCGATGGGATTCACGAAGGCCATGGTTTTCAAAACCTCCACCGCACCGGAGATGAAGGGATTTATGTATTTGACGTCCATAAACAGTTTAAATCAAGGCGAACTTTCTGGTCCAGCGCTGTTGTTTCTTGAAAGCCTCCTCAACGGCCTGAATGAGAATTTCCACCTTAATCGGTTTCGAAAAGAAATCATCGAATCCCGCCTCCCGGCATTCTTCGATTTCAAACAGATCCGCCCATCCGGTCATGGCGTAGAGGATCGTCAGGGGCTTGAGCTTGCGGATGGCCCGGCATAAATCGATGCCGTTCATCCCGAACAGCTTCAAATCGAGAAAGATGACGGCAAAATCCTGCTGTTTTACCTGCGCCAGGGCGTCGGCCGCTCCCTCGGCCAGGAAGACCTCGCAATCCATGTCCGCGAGGATATTGCTCATCATTTCCCGCATGGGTTGTTCGTCGTCAACCACCAGAACATTCCTGTTCCCTGTCACCATCACTCCGGATCCCGATCGTTTTCCTCGCTATTTATGACGGAAGAGCGAGATAAGCAAGACATATTTCGTTCTTCCGTCTAGGTCAAGGCCGCGGACGGACGGCCGGTACCTCGTTTTCCATCTGTGCCGCAGTCAATACCGTCTTTATGATCAAATAGTCGGACAGCCCCGCCGAAGCGACGAGCTCCTTGATGACCAGGCCCGTGCTGTGGGTGAGAATGTCCTGGTCGTCTGGCATGGGCGCCTGAATTATAAACTTGTCGCCCCCGGCGGAGAAAACGGACTCGACCAGATAATGGGCCAGCATGACCATGCCGCTGATCGAGACGAGCTCCGCTTCCAGGGTGAAATACTCGGCGGCGACCATATCCTTCACGCCTGCAGGAAAATTGAAGTAATCACAGAATTGCATCCCGAGGTGCCGGTGATGGGTGTCGATAAAGGCGGCGTCGATTCCATAATCTAGGAACGAATGCGGGAAAGCGTGGCGGAAGCTGTGGAAGAGGAGCCTGCCGATCTCATAGAACAGGGCCCCGAGCTCCAGCTCTTTTTTCTCATGTACGGGGAGACGAAACTCTTTGGCGAAAACAATCCCGGCGATAAGATAGCGAAAAAAACTCTTGGCGAAAAGCAGCCTTCCTTCCCGGTTCTGGAGGACATGGGGAAGCGCATAAAAAAGGATGAAAAGTTTGCTGTGCTCAAAGCCCAAGCGTAAAACGACGTCGTAAAAATTTTTGCTGGGTCCGGAGCGTAATTTACCTGCGTAGGCGGCATTGGCCAGAGAAAAAAGGCGCCCGGTTATCTCCGGATCGATCTTGGTTTTCAGGCCCTCGATCTCCTGCTGATCGGCATCGGGATTCTCCAGGACTCTGAACACCTCAGGATCGACGGCACCGTGAAGATGGGAGAATAGTTTTTCGGTTATGTCCTGGAGGATCAAATCCGTTTGTCGTGCATCCATAGAAGAATATGCCTTTTCCGGAAGAGAGGGTCTTCATGCCGCCCGGTGCACCACGGGATGAAAATTTACATGAAATATATGTGCCACAAACAGAAGCGGCGGCAATAATTTCGACCGGCGCCCGTGATTGTGGCAAGATTGCGTCCCTTTCCGGGAATTGCCGTCAAGATAATGACATGCACTTCTTGTTCCTTGACAGGGGCATTATTTTATCGTACGGTGCAGAACATTCCGACTTATAGGTAAGGAGATGAACACAGAGAGGAAAACCGCCGGGCCGGAGCAGGCGCCGCCTGCATGTCCGGGGCTGGTGAGCGGTGTCCATGTCCAGGTGGCGCTGGAGGGGATGTCTTCCTGCCGGGGACTGTTTATCGGCATGGAGGCGGGTCAATATTTACTCGTCAAATTGCCGCCCCTGATCGATATCTGGAAAAAACTCTACAAGAAAAACCACGTCATTATCCGATATGTGCACGGCGGTAACATTTACGGCTTCCGTACCACCCTGATCGGTTTGATCCGGGAGACCGTCCGCCTGTTCGTCTTTGCCTATCCCGAAATGGTGGAGAGCATGAACCTCCGCAAGGAGGAGCGCTTTCCCTGTATGCTTCCCGTGATCTTGACGGATGCGGTGCGGCAGAGCGATGAGGAACAGCAGGGAATAATTTCCGATTTGAGTGCCGGGGGCTGCAGCTGCGAGGTGGCGGCCCCGGTGGCCGGCCATCTTCAGGGCGCTAAGATCGGTGACCGTTTGCGCCTCGTCTTCAGGCTCCAGGAGGATATGCCGCCGCTGGCTGTCGAGGCGGAATTACGCATGCTCCAAAAGGATCAGAACCGCCTGCGGCTGGGCCTGCGGTTCCTGATCGATCCGACCGACAGCTCCCAGGACGATACCGCCGGGGCGATCCGGCTGTTTCTTGCCGGGTTCAAGAAGAGGTATGATTTCAGCAGCCGTGGATCGGCTTTCTGAACATGAGGACAAATTTTTCAAACAGCTCGGCCTGAAAGTGGGACATCATTTCCGCCCGCATCAGTGTGAGGGCATCGAAGGCCGCCATTTTTTTCCTGTAGGGTCGCTCGGAGGTGAGGGCGTCGAAGACATCCGCCAGGGTGCATAGCCGGGCATAGATGTGAATTTCGTTTTTTCTCAGTCCCCGGGGGTATCCCGTACCGTCCGCCCGCTCGTGATGCTGCAGGACGATCACCCGCGCTTCCTCCGTCAACTGCCGCGTTTCGACGAGGATCTTGTACCCTTCGGCCGGGTGGCGGCGCATCTGCCTCATTTCCTCCTCGGTCAGTGCCGCCGGTTTGTTGATGATATCCGCGGCTATCTTGACCTTGCCCAGATCATGGAGAAAGAACCCGGCGCCCAGGGCCTGGAGGTCATGGTCGGATGAGTTCCGAAAGATGGCCTTGGCCAGGGCCACCCCCAGGACCCCCACATTGACCGAGTGGGTGTAGGTATAGAAGTCGTGGGTGGTGATATTGATCAGATAGTAGGTCGTGCTGTCGTCGGTCAGGATGAGATTGACGATCTCGGCGATGCCCCTTTTGGCCGCGGCGATACGCTGTGCCGTGGGTCTTTCCAGCATGTTCTGCATCATCGTCAGGGAGTGGGTGATGACGAGCTGCGCCTTCTTCTCCGGGGGCAGGGTATGGTCGTGAATGGATTTTGTCAGCTCTTCCGGGACGACGGTGACGCTGTCTTCCGCGGCGTCCCGGGCCGGTTCTCCCGCCGGGGTCGATCCGGCGGCCTTGCCGATCCGGCTGCGCGCCGGATCGACCTCGACCTGCCCGACGCCCAGGCTCTTGAATTTCTCGATCTCTTCCTCGGACGTGATGAGAAAGCTGTTCTTCAGAAAGGGGTGTTCATGCCAGGAAAGGGGCACTGACACGAACATGCCGACCTGCAGCTCTGAGACGGGAACGATCATGTCTTGTCCATACCCATATCACTGGATAATTTAGAAGCGGCCCGCCGCTGTAAGGCGGTAGCGGGCCGCGGGATTTCTATGAAAACGCGCCTACGCCGACTTTGTTGCCGCCGCCTACCGGCCCCGGCGGTTAAAAAGATTTCAACTCATCGTCTTCCAGGGGGATGATCTGATCCGGTCGCACGACCGTGGTAGGCCCACGTCCTGTTGTCCTTCCCGGTCCGGATTCCTTACCGTCCCGATAGGCCAGGGCCTTGTGGATACCCCCCCCGCCCGGTGCCCGGTGGCCTTCTTTTGTATGGCCGGCTACCAGGTCGGTGGTCAGGAAGGCCTGCCCGCCGCCGTTGTTTCTCCCCTGGCCGCCGGTTATGGCGGACAGTTCCGCTACGAACGATTCCATCTGGGCCGCCTGGGCGGAAAGCTCTTCGGCGGCGCTGGCCGTCTCTTCGGCGTTGGCCGCGGACTGCTGGGTGATCTTGTCCATCTCGGCGATGGCCCGGTTGATCTGTTCGATTCCCTCGGCCTGCTCTTTCATGGCCGAGTCGATCTCTTTGATCAGGGTGTTGGTCTTTTTCCCTTCATCGCCCATCCGGTAGAACTCTTCCAGGGTCTTGGTGACGAGCGTCATCCCCTCTTTGATTTCCCGGGACATCTCCCCGATGATCGTCTCGGTGTTCCGCGCCGCTTCCGCGGAGCGCATGGCCAGATTGCGCACCTCCTCGGCGACGACGGCGAATCCCGCCCCGGCCTCACCGGCCCGGGCGGCCTCCACGGCGGCATTGAGGGCCAGAAGATTGATCTGAAAGGCGATCTCGTCACTGGTCTTGATGATCTTCGCGGCCGCGGTGCCGGATTCACCGATACGTTTCATGCAGGCGTCGGTCTCGCGCAGGGATTTGTGGGAATTCTTCATCGCCGTGAAGGTGATGTCTCCCGACTTTGTCATCTGACCGGAATTTTCCAGGGCCTTTTTTATCATCGACGACATCTCTTCGAGAGAGGAAGACGTCTCCTCGATGGCCGAGGCGGCGACGGAGGCCCCTTCCGCCAGACTCTGGCTGGCCGAGGCGACCTGGGAGGAGGCGGCGGCTACCTGGGCGGTGTTGTCGGACAGACCGGCGATGGAACCCCCGATGGCCGTGCCGACCCGGCGGGAAATCAGGTAGCCGATGCCCAGGGAAAGACATGTGCCTAGTAATGTTCCGACCGCCAGAATCGTCATCAAGGCCCCTTTGCCGATGATCCCGTTGAGATATTCGCCGGTGCCGAGGTAGCCCAGGGTACCGCCGAAAAGGATAAGCACCGCACTGGCGGCGCTGCCGAGCAGTAACTGTTGATTGAGTGTCATAAATGTCATCCCCCTTTATAATTTATTAATAATCTGACGAGTTACGCTTGGCCGTCAGGCGGCCCTTTCCAGGGCCGTCAGTTCCTCGTTGTTCAAAACCTTGTCGATGTCGAGAAGGATCTTTACCCCGCCGCCGGTCTTGGCCATGCCGAGGATATAGCCCGTCTCCAGCCTGTTGCCGAAGTTGGGGGTTTCTTCGATATCCGAGGCCTTGATGTTCAATACCTCCGATACGGAGTCCACGACGATGCCCATGGGGATCTTCCGCATGGGACCCGTTATCTCCACGACGATGATGCAGGTCCGTTCCGTGTACTCCATGGGTTCCATACCGAATTTGAGCCGGAGGTCCATAACGGGGATGACCTTGCCCCGGAGGTTGATCACCCCTTTGACATACCGGGGCGTCTGGGGAACTGTGGTGATGGTCATCATCCCGATGATCTCCCGGACTTTCAGAATGCCGATGCCGTACTCCTCCCCGGCCAAAACGAAGGTCAGATATTTCCCCTCCCGGTCGCTGCTTTGCCTGATCTTTTCATCGATGGCCTTGATATTCTCGTCTGTCATTTTCTGCCTCCTTTGCTTGCTTGCTGATTTTATGTCGATGAGCGGCCTGATTCCTCCGCCGTCGGCCCGGGGCGGCGCCGCGTCAGGATACCGATTCGCTCAGGGTAAACAAACCCTCCGTGTCGATGATCAGCCCGATCTGCCCGTCGCCCAGGATCGCCCCGCCCGCGATCCCCCGGATGTTTTTCATGCCGTCGCCCAGGCTTTTGATCACCACTTCCGCCTTGCCGAGAATTTCATCCACCATCAGTGCCTTGGCTTTACCATCCCCCTCCATGACCACGACGATGGACTCCCAGGGTTCCTTGAAATCCGTGGGGATGTCGAACAGTTCGCTCAGACGTATCAGGGGGAGGAGATGGCCCATGACATTGATCATCTGCCCTTTGCCCACCACGTTCGTACAGGACTCCCGGGGCGGCCGGAGGGCTTGCCTGATAGCCGTCGTGGGCAGGATATAGCGTTGCTGCCCCACCTTGACGATCATGCCGTCGATGATGGCCATCGTGAGCGGAAAGCTGGTGATGAACGTCGTCCCCCGGCCGGGAAGGGAGTCGATCTCGATTTTGCCGCGGAGCTTGTCCACGGCCTGCTTGACCACGTCCATTCCCACCCCCCGGCCGGAGACGTCGGTGATCTTCTCGGCCGTGGAGAGTCCCGGCAGGAGGATCAGCCGGTAAACCTCCTGATCGGAAAGAACTTCACCGTCATTGAGCAGATGGTTGTTTACGGCCTTCTTCAGGATCTTCTCCCGGTTCAGCCCCCGCCCGTCGTCGGCGATCTCGATGACGATATTCCCGCCCCGGTGATAGGCCTTGAGCTTGATCAGACCCTTTTCGGGCTTCCCTGCCGCCCGCCTTTCCTCGGGGACCTCCAGGCCGTGATCTACGGCGTTGCGAACGAGATGGACAAGAGGGTTGTAGATTTCGTCCACCATGTTGCGGTCGATTTCCGTGTCCTCCCCCACGAGCTCTACGGCGATCTGCTTCCCGCTGTCTTTGGCGAGATCCCGGATGAGGCGGGACATGCGTTGAAAAGCCTGTTTGATGGGGATCATCCGCAGGCTCGTGGACACCCGCTGGAGCCCGGAGGTGATGCGGAAGAGCTGGGCGATGTTGCGCATGAGATTGCGGTCGGTGGTCAACTGGTTGCTGATGTCCTGCTGGATCATCGATTGGGTGATGACCAGCTCCCCGACCATATCGATCATATCGTCGAGTTTACGGGTATCGACCCGGATGGTGGTGGTGTCGCTGATCTGTTCGGCCTGTTTCCGCAAGGCCCGGGTCACCTGTTTGGGGGTGGCCAGACCTTCCGTGATAAGGGCCTCCCCGAGTTTCCGGCCCGGCTTTTCCGCCGTCGCCTTCAGACCTTCGGTCAGGGCATCCCGGGTGATGGCGCCGTCGTCCAGGAGTATTTCCCCCACGAGCTTGGCGGCCGGCTCAACTTCCTGTCCCTGTTCGAGGCGGTGGATACGTTCCCGCAGTTCCGTCAGGTCATCCCCGGCCGGGGCGGCGGCCTTGCCGTCCAGTTCGTCCCGGACCCGGCCGATGAGGGATTTCAGGGCGTCGGCCCCGTCGAGGATGACGTCGATGACCGGCGGGGTGACTTTCAGCTCTCCGTTCCGGGCCTTGTCGAGGAGGTTTTCCAGGGAGTGGGACAGATCGCGGATCGTGTCGAGATTCAGGAAGCTGGCCACGCCTTTGATGGAATGGAAGGGCCGGAAGATGGCGTTGATGAATTCCTTGTCCTCCGGACTCTGCTCCAGATTGAGGATGTTGATCTCGATCTGTTCTATGTATTCGAAGGATTCGGTTATAAAGTCGCGCAGGAGGCTTTCATCCTGATCCGACAGCGGCGCCGGGGCGGGCTTGGCGTCTGCTTCTTCCAAAGGCGCGGCGGGGGCTTCCGCACCCGCGTCCCCGCCGGCCTCCGTGTCCGACCCGGCGGGGGAGACGCCGACGGCGGGACGGTAGCCGGTGAGGTCACCCAACGCCCGGAGATAACCCTCCATCGCTTCCGTCCGCTCAAAACCGTCCCGCTGCTGGGAATCACGGAGTATTTCCTGCATCAGCGAGATCCCCCGCTCGAAAAGGTCGAAACCGGCGGCCTTGTCGGGGAGGTTGTCCATGATCGTCTGCTCGAGGAGATGATTGATGCCGCTGCCGACTTCCCGGAGCGGCGTCAGACCCAGTTGTCCGGCGGCGTCGATGATCCCTTCCAGGATGTTAAGGAAACCTCCCGCTGCCGGGATATCCAACTCCCGGCCGCTCAAGAAGAGGAAATCGGCGGCGATCCGGTCCACAAGAACGGTGAGCTTTTCGTAATCCATCTTCATACCATCCTTATAATTTCTGCGGCGATGTGCTCCAGGGGGAGGACCCGGTCCACCGCCCCCAGTTTGATGGCTTCTTTAGGCATACCGAAGACGACACAGGATTTTTCGTCCTGGGCGATCGTACCCGCGCCGGCGTCCTTCATCTCTTTCAGCCCTTCCGCGCCGTCGGCGCCCATCCCCGTGAGAATGACCCCGATGGCGTTCGCCCCGGCATAGCGCGCCGTGGATTTGAAGAGGATATCCACGGCGGGACGCTGGTGATGGACCATGGGACCGGTTTTTACCTCCACGTAGTACCGGGCGCCGCTGCGCCTCAGGATCATGTGGTAATTGCCCGGCGCCAGGAGGGCCGTGCCGGGGATCACCGCGTCATTGTCTTTGGCCTCCCGGACGTTGATCTGACAGAGGCCGTTCAGACGCTCGGCAAAGGCGGTGGTGAAATTGGCCGGCATGTGCTGAACGATCACCACCCCCGGGGAATTGTGGGGGAGTTTGGTCAGTACCGTCTTCAAGGCTTCCGTGCCGCCGGTGGAAGCGCCGATGGCGATGATCTTGTTGGTGGTCTGGGCCAGGGCCCGAAGTGGTTCCGAAGCCGCCCGGTCCGGATCCGTGCGGGCCGGGGCCGGGATAAGCCGGGCGCGGGCCGCCGCCCGGATTTTGTCCGCCAGCTGGGCGCTCATGTCCCCCACACTGTAGGAACCGCCCGGTTTGGCGATGACATCCACGGCGCCGATGTCCAGGGCCTCCAGGGTGAGCTTCCCCCCTTTGGGGGTGAGGGAACTCACGATGATGGTGGGCAGGGGGTAATATTTCATCAGCTTGCGGAGAAAGGTCAAACCGTCCATGCGCGGCATTTCCACATCCAGGGTGATGACGTCGGGTTTGAGATTGATGATCTTGTCCCGGGCGACGAACGGATCAGGCGCCGCACCGACGATCTCGATGTCCGGATATTTGGCTAACTCTTCCGAGAAGATCTTCCGGACGATGGCCGAATCATCGACGATAAGAACTTTGATCTTTTTCAATGCTAGCGGTCCTCCTGAACATAAGGATACCAGTCGCCGCGGCGCAGGTTTTGAACCTTGTAGATGATGGCCTCATTGGTCAGGCTGTTGTAAACGATCTTGCGTCCCATATTCCCGCCGGTATCCTCGGAGATGATCCGGATGCCGTGCTTCGTGAGCGATCTTCTGGCCACGGCGACGTTTTCCCCGGCGATCTGCGCGCATAAAGGGTCTTCGGTGGCGGCGCCGCCGAAGAGCTGGGCCTGCAGATCTTTTTTTTTACGCCCTGTTCGAGGAAAAGGTGCATCAGGCAGCGCAGGGATACATTCCCGTACCTGGCCGTCGCCTCCTCCTTGATCTTGGTCACGGGGTAGAGGTAATGACTCATGCCGCCGATCTTCTTTTTGGGGTCCCACAGGCAGACGGCGACACAAGAACCGAGGACCGTGGAGATGAGAGACGGCTCACGGCTGAAGTAGATTTGACCCGGGAGCAGCATATACTCGATGAAGTCGGTCTTGGTCGTCATACGGGTCATCATTCTCCGCCTTTAAAAATCGAGATCACCATTTCCGGTCGGCTCCCCTTCCTCGCGGTAGGCGCCGTCCGCGGCGAAGCCCAGGGCCGATTGGAGGACCCGCTTGAGTTCTTCGGGGAGAAACGGTTTCTTGAGAAAACCCTTGGCCCCCAGTCGGGCTGCTTCCTCGATACGCTCCCGGTTCGCTTCCGTCGTTACCACGATGACCGGAATTTCGCGGTAAAGCTCGTCTTTCCGCATCTCCCTGATCAATTCGATGCCGTTCATCACCGGCATATTGATGTCGGTGATGACGACATCCACCCATGATGAGGAGAGGACTTTCAATGCCTCCTGTCCATTGGGGGCCTCGAAGAAGGAATCCACGGCGAACCTGGAAAGCGTGAGGATCTTGCGGATCACCGCTCTCATGGACAGCGAATCGTCAACGATCAGGACATTGCAGGACATGGATAACGCCCCCCTTCGCGTCGATATGCAGACACTTGCTCTTCCTTCCCCCGGCCGCCGGATGCGATTTCGTTACCCATGTGCGTCAGATTCCCTTCCGGTAGATGCTCGGTTCGATATAGTCGAAGGAGTGCTGGAGCCCCGTCAGGCTTTCAGAATGGCCCACAAAGAGATACCCGCCCTTGTTCAGACAGGCGTAGAAGCGCTGGACCAGACTGTTCTGGGTCACCTTGTCGAAGTAGATCATGACGTTCCGGCAAAAGATGACATCGAACCGGAAATCCCCCGGGGGCGTCTCCATGAGATTGAAGCGCCGGAAATCGATGAGCCGGCGCAACTCCTCCTTGACCCGGAAAAGGCCGGCGGAGGTCCCGGTACCGTACTGAAAATAGCGGCGGAGCAGATCTTTCGGCAACCGGTTGATTTTCTCTTCCGGGTAGATACCGTTTGTGGCGGTCTTCAGCACCCGGGTGGAGATATCCGTCGCCGTTATTTTTACGTCGCCGCTGTCGTTTCCCAGGGTTTCTTTGATCACGATCGCCAGGGAATAAGGTTCCTCCCCGGTGGAACAGCCGGCGCACCAGACCCTGAATCCGGGCGCCGGGGTTTTCCTGTCCCGCCGGGTCTGAAGAAGGATCGCCTTCAGGCGCTGAAAGTGTTTTTCTTCGCGAAAAAAATAGGTCAGATTCGTGGACAGGGAATCGATCATGGTGATCAGCTCGTCGCTCCCCTCGGGGGTGGTGACGTACCGGTAATAATCGGCGAAGGACTTGAAATTTCCTTCCCGGAGACGCTTGCCCAAGCGGGCCTTGACCAGCTCTTTTTTGCCGTCGTGGAGATTGATCCCGCAGAGGTCGTAAACCAGACCGCTGATTTTTTCAAACTCCCGGTCGCGAAGTTCCAGATAGACCATTTTTCACCAGCGAATCAAAAATCCTTGAACTCACCCGCGGGTTCGGGAAGTTTTTTGGGCATGGCACTTTGCGCGCCCGCATTACCGGTGGCCTTTTTTGTGATCTTACCGGTCAGGCCCGCCGACCAGGGGAGCTTCTTTTGCCGGCCGGGCTTTGCCCCGGGACCGGAAGTCAGGCTTTGCTCCGCCCCGCCCTGTCCGCCGATGATACCGAGCAGCTCCAGGGAGATCTGTTTCATCTGGGCGGCCTGGGCGTTCATTTCCTCGGCGGCGGAAGCGGACTCTTCGGCGGAGGCGGCGGTCTGCTGGGTAACCTTGTCCATTTCCGCCACCGCCCGGTTGATCTGGTCGATCCCCTGGGCCTGTTCGTTGGAGGCGGCGGAGATTTCCCCCACCAGCTCGCCGACCTTGGAGGCGTTGGTGGCCACGGCGGCGAAGGCGTCATTCGTCTTGCCCACCAGCTCCGAGCCGTCGCGGATCTTGCGGACGGTGTCTTCGATGAGTTGCGAAGTGTTCTTGGCGGCTTCCGCGGCCCGCATGGCCAGGTTGCGCACCTCTTCGGCGACGACGGCGAATCCCGCCCCCGCTTCCCCGGCCCGGGCCGCCTCCACGGCGGCGTTCAAGGCCAACAGATTGGTCTGGAAGGCGATCTCGTCGATGGTCTTGATGATCTTGGAGGTCTCTTCGCTGGCGGAGGTAATATCCTGCATGGACTTGGTCAGGTCCTTCATGGCGTCGTTGGCCTTTTTCACCACCACGTTGGTCTGCTTCATGAGCCCGTCGGCCTCGGAGGCATTGCCGGCGTTCTGTTTGGTCATGGAGGACATCTCTTCCAGAGACGATGATGTTTCCTCCAGGGCCGAGGCCTGTTCGGAGGCCCCTTCCGCCAGGGCCTGACTGGAAGCGGATACCTCGTCGGAGCCCGTGGCGACCTGCGCCGCCGCCTCGGTAAGCTGATAGGTGGCCCGGGTGATGGGACGGGAGATGCTCCGGGAGAAGAAATAGACCCCGGTGACGGTCAGGGCCAGAAAGACCAGGGAGATGATCACGATGGTGTTGCGGATCAAATGGGCCGGGGCGAGGAATTCATCTTCGTTCTGGGTCATGGCCACCGTCCAGGCGGTCAGGGGCACCGGGGCGTAACCGGCGATCTTGGACACCCCTTTGAATGCATAGTGTTCCGTTCCCGCTTTTTGCGCCAGCATCTGGGCGGCGATGTTTTCCATGCCCTGGATATTCTTCAAATTCAATTCCAGGATGAAATCCTTGTTGGGATGGGCGATGACCGAGCCCGTTTTATCAGCCATGAAGGCGTATCCGGTCTTGCCGACCTTGAGGGCCGTAATCCGCTCGATGAGAAAATCGATCTTGAGGGCGGCGGCCAGGATCCCGGAGAAGTTGCCGGACCGGTCGAAGATGGGGGCGGCGACCACGGCGACGGGTTTACCGGTCTTTTTGGATTTTATCGGCGTGCCCACGTTGGCCTTGCCGGCCTTGGCGGCAATAAAATAGTCCCGCTCGCCGATGTTGATCCCGCTGTACGAGCCGCCGACGCCGTCCGCCCGGATGAGTCCGGTGGCATCGGCGACAAAGAAGACCTCGTACTCCTGGCCGACCTTTTTCATAAGGGAGGTCAGTTTGGCGACCGCGGCGTCCCTGTTCCCCGTCGTTGCTTCCATCAGGGCGGGATCGACGGACAGACCGCTGATCATCTTCGTCTCTTCGATCAGCGAGAGCTCGACCATCTCCGCCAGGCTCTTGGCGACGTTGGCCGCCTGTTGCAGTGACAATTCCTGGAGGGAAGCAGCCGATTTGATGGCCGCAAAACCGCCGATGACCAGCAGCGGAATCAGCACCGCCAGGATGCTGCCGGTCATCATTTTCATGTTCAGGGAAAGACCGTTTTTCATACGAAATGCTCCTTTCACGTCTTGATGTCGAATACGTACCTGATCGCTACCCGGGGCCGGGCGGGAATTACAAAGTTATGCCGGCGCCGTCAGGAAGGCGAAAATGCAATAATCGGACCATGAAGCGCGTAATGAAAACACCCGTGAGAGTCGGAGCCGGAGGGGTCGGGGGCGGGAAATTAACCGCCGCCGCCGAAAAAATATCTTGACAAGCAAGGATTATTGACGAAATATGTCACCCAATTGACACATGGAATCTTCCAATCCACATTTCGGGAACGCCGGTGAAAGAGTTCAAGATCCTGATCGCCGAAGATGACGACCTGAACCGCCAAAACCTGAACGAACTTCTGGAGTCATGCGGTTATGAAGTGCATGCGGTCGCCGACGGCCGCCAGGCCCTGGAGACTTATGTCCAGGACGTTTACGATCTTGTCGTCACCGATCTCCGCATGCCGAACATGGATGGTCTGGAGCTGCTCAAACAGGTGAAGGAGTTGAACGCCGAGCAGCTCGTAATCCTCGTCACCGGCTACGGCAGCGTGCAGACCGCAGTGGACGCCATGAAGATGGGCGCTTTCGATTACATCACCAAGCCCCTGAAGGACGACCTGGTCAGAATCACCGTCTCCCGGGCCCTCTCTTTCGCCCGCCTCAAGGAAGAGAATGTGGACCTGAAAGACCGTCTGCAGGACAAGTTCGATTTCGGGAAGATGATCGGTTACAGCGATTCCATGAAAAAGGTGTTCGAGAAGATCGAGAAGGTGGCGAAGACGGACAGCACCGTCCTGATTCATGGCGAGAGCGGCACGGGAAAGGAACTGGTGGCGCGGGCCATCCATTTCAACAGTGATCGTAAATATCGGCCTTTGGTGCCGGTAAATTGCGGCGCCATTCCGGAAGAACTGCTGGAAAGCGAGCTCTTCGGACACGAAAAGGGGGCCTTTACCGGTGCGATCCGCACCCGGATCGGAAGGTTTGAACTTGCCCAGGGGGGGACGATTTTTCTGGATGAAATCGGCGACATGAGCCCGTCCCTCCAGGTCAAGGTCCTGCGGGTGATTCAGGAGAAACAGTTCGAACGGATCGGCGGCGTCAAAACCATGACTGTGGATGTGCGGATCATTACCGCCACCAATCAGGATCTCGAGGCACTGGTCGCGGCCAAGAAATTTCGCGAGGATCTCTATTACCGCATCAATGTCATTCCGATCTACCTGCCCCCGCTCCGGGAACGGGGGATCGACATGGCCATCCTGGCCAACCATTTCCTGAAGAAATTCAACGAACAGAAGAAACGCAACGTCAAGGCCATCGACGCGAAGGCCATGGCGGCCCTGACTTCCTATCCCTGGCCGGGGAATGTGCGGGAGATGGAGAACCTCATCGAAATGCTGGTGGTGATGAAAGAGGACGGCGTCGTCACCCTCGAGGATCTCCCGAACAAGATCCGCAAGCTGAACCAGGGGCCGGCGGCCGTATGTCCGCTCGATCTGCCCGACGAGGGGGTGGATTTCAACAAGATGTTGGTGGAATACGAACGGGATTTGATTCTCCGGGCCCTCGACAAGTGCGGCGGCGTCAAGAACAAGGCGGCGAAGCTGCTGAATCTGAAGCGCACGACCCTCGTGGAGAAACTCAAACGTCTGTGACGGTTGCCGTACCTGTCCCGCGGACGGCAAATCCTGTTCGCCCACCCGAGATTATCCCCGTAATAAGAAAGATGGTCCCCGATTTGCATGTGCCCATACGATAAAAGGCCTGATGCAATTATCTATGAGCGATGTAATCGTCGGCATATCGGACTTCAACTGCAGCAGGAAGCCCGGGGATACACTGGTGACCTACGCCCTGGGGTCCTGCATCGCCGTCATCGTTTATGACCCGGTTGCCGTGGTGGGGGGATTGCTCCATTACATGTTGCCCGATTCGAATCTGGACAAAAAAAAGGCCGCCGAGTGTCCGGCCATGTTTGCCGATACGGGGATCCCCATGCTGTTCAAGGCCTGTTACGCCCTGGGGGCCGAGAAGCGGCGGATGATCGTAAAGATCGCCGGCGGGGCCAGCATTTTGAATGACGGCGATTATTTTCGGATCGGCCAGAAAAACATCACCGCGGTCCGGAAGATCTTCTGGAAGAACAACGTCATGATCGACGCCGAAGATACCGGGCAGAATTACAACCGGACCGTGCGTCTTCAAATCGCCGACGGAAAATGTTTTGTACGTTCTTCGGGCGGAATGGCGAAGGAGCTTTGAATGATCGAAAAGATACTCCTGTCCATCAAGCAGTTGCCCGCCTTTCCGACCATTGTCCATAAGGTATCGGAACTGCTGAGAAACGACGACTACGACGTCAACGACGTGGTCAACGTGATCAAGTATGATCAGGCCATTACGGCGAATATCTTGAAGATCAGCAATTCCGCCTATTTCGGTGTCCGGCAGAAGATCAAATCGATACATGACGCCGTGATCTACCTGGGGCAAAAAAATCTCCTGCGGGCCTTGCAGACCGTTAGCGCCAGCCGCATCTTCTCGAAAAGAAACGCCGGTTACGGCATGAAAACCGCGGAACTTTGGGAACACTCCGTATCGGTGGCCTTGATGTCTCAGATCCTCAGCCGCAAGTTGACGAAAAAAGAGGATGCGGTTCTCTATACGGCGGCCTTGCTCCACGATGTGGGTAAGCTGGTCATGGGCGAATACGTTCAGGAATCTTCCCAAAAGATCTTCGCGCTGATGTCTTCCGGCGCCTATTCGTTTCTGGAGGCGGAGGAAATCGTGATCGGGATCAATCACGCGGAACTCGGGGGACGCATCGCCGTCTATTGGAACTTCCCCCCGGAGATTCATGACGCCATTGCCTATCATCACCGCCCCGATCGGATTCTGGCGGGAGACACCTTGATCCCCAGTCTCGTTTATATCGCCGATCAGTTTTGCCTGATGATGGGCATCGACGGCGGGATGGACGGGTTGGCCCATCGGGGGATCAGCGAGGTGATGAAGAAATACGGCCTGAAGGAGAATGATTTGGAGGAAAGCATGTTGCAGCTCTTCGAGGAACTGGAGCAGGCGAACGAACTGCTTCATATCGTAAACTGACGGGAAGGATCGTCTCGACGGCCAAGACGCCGTTGAGAAAGTGGTGAGATGTGATGAAACAACAGGAGCTCAGAAAGATTTTTGCCAAGGCCGTCTATGAGGTCTTTGAGAAGATGTATTATGTCTTCCTCGAAGCGCGGGAGGATCAGGCACCGCACCTTCGGGATCGGGCGCTGTCGATAACCTTTTCCGGGCCGGCCTCGGGAACGATCGGCGTCTTCTTCTCCGAAGCGCTGACCGGGCAGATGATCCGCAATTCCCTGAACCTCGATCCGGAAGAGGCCGCCGAGGAACTGCGTCAGGATTGCCTCAAGGAATGCCTGAACATGATCTGCGGTGATTTTCTCCAGGGGTACAATCCCGAGCGCCTCTTTCAGATGTCGTTGCCGCATTATCACGAAGCGCCGGCCGAAGCCGGTTTCGACCGGGCCGGGGAAAACACGGTGGTGATGTGTTGCGATGCCGACGGCGGCTATTTCGAGGGGATATTGAAGATGGACGGCTGATAGCCGTCCGGCAGAAAAATACTGTTTCGTTCGGGAGGATTCATGGACAAAAACATCAAGATACTGGTCGTCGACGATTTTGCGACCATGCGCAAGGTGATCAGAAACATTCTCAAGCAGATCGGATTCGAGAACATCGTCGAGGCGGAAGACGGGGCGATCGGCTTGCGGGTTCTCAAGTCGCAGCAGATCGATTTTGTGATTGCGGACTGGAATATGCCGAACATGACCGGCCTGGAACTGCTCAAGGCCGTGCGTGCCGATGCGGACCTGGCCAAGACCCCCTTCCTCATGGTTACGGCGGAGGCATTGCAGGAAAACGTCATCGCCGCGGTGAAGGCGGGGGTCAACAATTATATCGTCAAGCCCTTCACTGCCGAGACGCTCAATGAAAAGATCGCCAAGATTCTTGGCACGAATTGAAGAATAAGGGACACGAGGTAGGATCGATGAACGTAGCTTTTATCAACCCCTTTCTGGAAGCGACTGTGGAAGTGCTCAAAACCATGGCTTTTGTGGAACCCGTCCCCGGTAAGCCCTATCTGAAGAACGACAATGTGGCCAAGGGCGACATCTCGGGCATCATAGGATTGACGGGAGACGCCCGGGGCTCCCTGGCGCTGAGTTTCAGCGCGGGGTCGATTATGAAGATCGTCGGGAACATGCTGGGAGAGGACATCACGGACATGAACGGCGACATCAAGGATGCGGTGGGCGAGTTGACGAACATGGTCTCCGGCGTGGCCCGGAAAAAACTGGAAGCCGCCGGATACAGCATTACCGCTGCCATTCCGACGGTCGTCTCCGGCAGGAACCACTCTATCCTTCATGTCATGGGCGGCCCGAGCATCATCATTCCCTTCGAAACGGAGTCCGGTTCCTTCGTGGTGGACGTATGTCTGAGCAGAAAGGAATGACGCCCCGGAGAAGGTATTGAACCATCATCCATCCAAACCTCGCAATCATCAAGGGCGCGGCAAAAGGCCGACCGGAAAGCGAGCGGCCGTGCTTATAAAAAACAAAGGATGTAAGTTATGGGAAAGCTACCGGTTGTTCTCAAATTATCACTCGAAAATGCCTGCATATGTTATTGATCTACAACGGTTCATCATTAACGGAGCCGCTGCGGACACTGCGGAGCGCGTCCCGCCATTTTCATCCTGCCTTGTGACGGCACGCCGTCATGTGGGTTTCTTTTGTAAAACCTCTGCCGCCTCTTGCCGGCAGCCGCCGGCGCTGACGACCGCTGCCTCTTCATCACGACCATGCCGACCTGCGGAGCCCGCGGGCAAAAACAGCGCCGGATGAAAAGTTCCGGCTCCTTGCCGACTCTTTCTTCCCAACATTCATCCCTCAGCGGCACCTGGAAACGATGAACATGCCGCCCGGGAAACCGCGGGGCTGTTTTCAGACCAGTAATCACGAGACGGGTAATCCTTCGCCGGGAGTCGCACGGGTGCGGCGACGCCTGGGCGCAGAGCGTCGGCCGGAAGGGCCGATGCTCGTTTATTTGACCGTTGGTACCGGAGGCGATGTCAGGGATAAAGGCGGTATGGTCTGTCCCGGAGCGGTGATGACGGTGATGCTGATGCGGCGGTTTTTGGGATCCCGGGGATTTTCTCGGTTGTAGAGCTCCTGATCCGCATAACCCACGACCCGGGCGATGCGCATCGGGTCGGTGCCGTTCTTTTCCATCTCCCGTCGGGCCGCCGAGGCCCGGGCCGTGGAAAGTTCCCAGTTCGTGATCTGGGAACCCCGGAACGGCGCCGCGTCGGTATGGCCCTCGATGGCCACCTTGTTGGGTAAATCTTTCGTGTTTTCGGCGATGATGCCGATGATCTGCCGGGCCTTCTCCGTCGGTTCGGCGCTTCCCGAGGGGAACATGGTGCTGCCCTCCGTGTCCACAACCTGGATCCGGACACCGCCATCGACGATGTCGATATAGATCTGATCCTTGTAATTACTGAGCTTTTCATCCACGGCCTGCTTGAGCTTGCCGGCGATATCCTGTTTGGATTTGCCGATATTCTCCTGCATACCCATCCGGATGCCTCCTTTTGCATCCCCGACGACGGCCCGCTGTTTGTCCAACATCCCCAGCGATCCGGAGGTCTGTTCCTTCATGATGTTGAAATTTTTAAAATACTCGGAGACGGAAAGACGTTTTTCCGGGGAGACCATGGTAATGAGCCACAGCAGGAGAAAGAAGGCCATCATGGCCGTGACGAAATCCGCATAGGCCACCTTCCAGGAGCCGCCGTGATGATCGTGGCCGCGCCTCCTTTTGACCTTCCTGATGATAATACTGCGATCTTCCATTATTTCTTGGCCTGTCTCAGCATCTCCTCGACTTCCGCGAAATCGGGTTTGATGTCGTGGGGAATGACCCGCCGCCCGAATTCCAGGGCCACCTTCGGGGCGGCGCCGCCCACGAAGGCCACGAGCGCCACCTTGAAGACGTTCAGATACTCCAGCTCTTCATGAACGGCATGTTCCATATGCCGGCCCACGGGGCCGACGAATCCGTAGGCGAGCAGGACACCGAGAAAGGTGCCCACCAGGGCGGCCCCGATACTGTGGCCCAGGATTTCCGGAGGGGCGCCGATCTTGCCCATGGTGAGGACCACCCCGAGGACCGCCGCGACGATACCGAGGCCGGGCAGACCGTCGGCGATGAAACTGACCGTCTTGGAGGGGGCGATCAGCTCCTCGTAATGGGTGTCGATCTCGTTTTCCAGCAGGGCTTCCAGTTCATGGGTCGCGATGGTGGTGGTCATCACCATCCGCAGGGTGTCGGCAATGACGGCCATGGCCCGCCTGTTTTTCAGGATTCCGGGAAAGCGATTGAAAAGACTGCTCTTTTCCGGATCGTCCACGTCGGATTCGATGGCCACCAGGCCCTGCTGCCGGATCTTGTAGAAGATGCCGTTGAGGAGCAGGAGGGCCTCGAGATAGTCCTTCTTGCCGTAGGTCTTGCTGCGCAGCAACCCCAGTAAGGCCTGAATGACCGCCTTGATGGTTTTTGTCGGCGAGGCGATGATGAACGAGCCGATGGCGGCGCCGCCGATGATGATCAGTTCGGCGGGCTGGATCAGGACGGAGATGTTCCCTCCCTCCAGGAGATAACCGCCGATAACCGCGGCAAAGACAATAAAGAAACCGATGATGATCAGCATTTCAGATCCCGCCGTCTTTCTTTTTCCCCCGGATGATCTCGCGCTCCCGCTCGAACACGAAGCGGACGATTTCATCGCGGATCGCGTCGTCCATCTTGATGAATTTGGCGGAGACGACATAACCGCTCGTCTGCCTTTCCGCCTTTTTCACTTCGCCGTAGGCATACAGGTAGAGCGGCGCCGACTGTACCCCCGCGAGGATCATCTTCAGCTCGACCGTATCGCCCACCTGGAACGGCTCGGCAGTAGAGAAACTGATGCCGCTGCCGCTGATGTTGACGGCCTTGTACGGCAAGAGCTGAAACCCCTCCCCTTGGACGGTGAGCAGTCGGATGATCATATCGAGCTTTTTGTTGATGATCTGGAACCATTCCGCCTCCGGTGTGTCGGTGATCTCCGGAAGCAGCTTGAAATCCGCTATGGCGGCATCACCGGAGAAGCGGGCATGGAGGGAGTGGTGTTCGTCCGGACCGACCAGCCGGTACCCCAGGGGGATATAGGCATAAACCCGCGAATACTCTCTGCGATTCGTGAATGTTTCTCCTGGAATTTCCATAGGTGTCGTCTCGCTGGAAAAATGATTTTTTGACAATCTGAAATGCAAACTGTGCGCCAGATGTATGCCGGTGGGGATATCTCCGGCATACTGAAGCAGGAAACCGCTGTCGGCGGGTGGTATGCTAATTGCAACCACACAGTTTGGATCTTTCCCCGGCAACGGTCCCGGGAGTGCAAATAACATGGCAAATAAACTGAACAATTTGACATTGCTCCTCTTCATGTCGGTCTGTGCGCTTTGGATCCTGCCCGCGACGCCGGTCCCGGCGGCATCGGCGCGGATCTGGACGGTGCAGATCGCCGCCTTTACGGAGCAGCAGAACATGAACAAAGCGATTGCCGAGCTGGAAAAGAAAGGCGTCCGCAATGTCTGGGTACAAAAGGAAGGCGCCGCCTATGCCACCCGGGCGGGGAAGTATGCGCGCAAGAAGGACGGGGCGGCGGCGCTGGCAAAGATAAGAAAGACATATCCCCAGGCGGTCTTGAAGCCGGTTACGGAAGACCCGGCCCGGATCGTATATGGAAGAAAGACGGTCGGCGCGGACAAACAAGGGGATGCCCGGCGTCAAGATGTTGGCGGGCAGATCCCGGAAAAGGCCGTAAAGGTCGCGCCGCCGGGAACAAGAATTCAGGAAGGCAAAGCGGCGACCCCTCCCGCCAAAGTTGCCGATCCCCAAATAGCGGCGGCGGACAAACATTACGAACGGGGCGAGTATCAGGCCGCCGCCGCCCTGCTGCAGGAACTCATGCGTCAAAAAGCCGGCGAACCGGAGGTATATGAACAGGCGATCCGCAAACTTGCCGATTGTCTTTTTTCCATCGGCAGGAACGGCGCCAATCCCTATCTTTTTTCCGCCGTCGATCATTATAAATACATTCTCCGGTATTATGCCGATCCCCGCCCGGGGAACGACATCGTTTACGACCATTTGGCAAGGAGTTACGAGGCCTTGAAATTCTATTACGAAGCGGCCGGCGCCTGGCAGGCCCTCCTGGCTAAGTACCCGGATTCTTCCCTTGGCGAAGACGCCCTGTTCCACCTTGCCGAGGTGGCGGTCAAGGTCGGACGTCACGAGCAGGCCATCGAGAACTACCGGCAATATTTGAACAAATATCCGCAAGGGGCCCATGTCAGAACGGCCGTCCTGCATCTGGCGGATTCCTATTACCAGAAGAAGGATTACGACAACGCGGCGCTGCTGTACGAAAATGCCGGCAAAGATTACAAAGAGATTACGGAGATACCCAAAGAGTATCTCTACCGGATCGGAGATGCGGCATACCGCAAGGGGAAATATGGGGAAACGATCCGGATCCTCTCGGTGGCGCTTAGCGTCTATCCCCAAGACGAGCAGGCAAGAAAATCTCTGTATCTCATGGGATGCGCCTTGCAACAGTCGGATCGGCTTCCTACCGCCATCAGGATCTTCGATGATATTATCGCCAACTATCCCGACAGCGACGAGAGCCGGGAGAGTATCCTGAAAATTGCCATGCTCGGCGGGCAGGGGAAAGGCCTCCGCGTCCCGGTCTATCTCACGGCGGCGACCTATTTTCAAGATCCCCTGAAGGCGTATGACATGCTTCTCGCCGCCCGTCCGGAACAGGATCTCGAGGAGCGGGTCCGGTTCGCGAAGGCCGAAACCTTAGCGCATCAGGGGAGATACGCCGAGGCCGTTGACGAATATCTCCGTCTGGCGGAAAAATATCCCCAGGGCAGATACGTGACGATCCTGCCGGGTCAGCTCAAGGCCGTCGTCTGGAAGTTGACGGAGATTTTACATGCCCGGGGAGATCACGTGGGGCTTGCCGCCTTATATTGCAAGACCTTCGGACGGATCGGCATGGACCGGAACGACCTCGCGGGGCTCACGAAAATGGCGGACAGCCTCCACAAAATATCACTCGACGAAGAGGCGATCAGGGTATGGAAATATGCGCAGCAGCTAACGCCGGAGCAGAATTTGCAAAACCCGATCGGCAAGGCGTTGGAAAATATCAACACCACCCGCAATCCGGGTTCCCTGCCGCCCGGTGCGGAAAGGCCGGCTTCGGCCGACGGCGTCTCCGGGGAGTCGCTGGAGTCACTCGAAAAGTACCTTGCCGCTGCCGGCGGCTCTGAGCAACGGCGGTGGCTGCTGTTCGAGATCGGGCGCCGGCTGTCGAAAGAAAAGGAATGGACGGCGGCGGAAAAGCGGTTCCTGCAGATCAAGGAAGGGAACCCCGATCCCTTCTGGACGAAACTCAGTGATTATGCGGTCCGGGAAGCCAGGTGGACGGAAAGATACCGTGATTTATATTGAAGGGAAAGAATCGGCGCCGCTTTCGGACGACCGGAGAGATGCCATCGGCAACGTCCCGGATCTGGGGGCGGAGATCGCCCACCAGATCCGCAACCCCCTGGGCAGTATCGAATTGTTCGCTTCCCTCCTGCTGAAGGACTGCCGGCGGGAGAACGACCGCCGGCGTATCGAACAGATCCTCGGGGCGGTCAAGACGATCAATCAGTGTCTGTCCGGTTATATGATGCCCAACCGGAGCCGCCGGGCGGCCCTCCGGGAGCTCAATCTTCACGAGCTGTTGCGGGAGATCGTCGGTTACTCGGAGATCATCGCCGACAACAGCGACGTCTTCTTCCGGATCCGCTATGCGGACCGGGAACCGGTGGTGGCCGGCGACCGGGAAATCCTGAAACACCTGTTCGTGAATCTCATCATCCATGCCCTGCAGTCGCTGGCGAAAGGATGTTATCTGCTCATCGAGACGCAGGTGCGGGAAGGCGGGAACGGGGAAGGGCTGCCGGCCGGTCCGGGCGGTTCGCTGTGCATAAGGTTTGCGGGGGTCGATTGGATGAAGCGGGGAGAAAGCGAACGGAACTCACCGTTCGCCGTTTTCATGACGAGTAACCACAAGCATGCCGGCCTGGGTTTCGCCATCCTGCATAGCATCATGGATCTCCACGGGGGGTTTTTTACCCTCCAGGCGGAAGAAACCGGCGGCGTAAACCTCAATATTTTCTTTCCTGTGCAGGCACTTCAGGAACGAGTTATGGTGTCTGGCCCGGTAAATGGACAGGGGGTCGAATGAAGAAGGTGCTGATTGTCGATGACGATGACGCCATGAGAATGGCCTTGGCGGATTCGCTGGAGAGTTGCGGCTATGAGGTGACGGCGGCGGAAAATGGTCAGGAGGCACTGGATATCTTTCAGAAAGAGCAATTTGCGGTCGTCATCTCCGATATGCGCATGCCCCGGGTGGGAGGGATGGATGTCCTGAGGCAGATCAAAAGGATCTCGGCCCAGACGCCGGTGATCCTGATCACCGCTTACGGAACGGTAAAGACCGCCGTCGAGGCGATGAAGGAGGGGGCGGCGGAGTTTCTCATGAAGCCCTTTTCTCTCGACGATCTGGAATTTACCGTCAAGAACGTCCTCGCCGCCCATCTGCAACAGGATATGGAACAGCTCCGGCATGAAAAGCCCGGTCAACCCGCCGTCAAGGAGATCATCGCCGAAAATCCCCGGATGCTTTCCCTGCTGGCCATGTTGAGGAATGTCGCCAAAAGCAGATCCAGTATCCTGATTCAGGGGGAAAGCGGCACCGGTAAGGAGCTGGTGGCCCGTTATGTCTATCTCCACAGCGGCCGGAAACATAAACCGTTCGTGGCGGTCAACTGTGCGGCGATACCGAACAACCTCCTGGAAAGCGAGATGTTCGGCTATGAGAAGGGGGCCTTTACCGGGGCGGTGCAGAGAAAGATCGGCAAGTTCGAAATGGCGGACGGCGGCACCCTTCTGCTCGACGAGATCAGTGAAATGGACATCCAGCTCCAGGCAAAGCTCCTGCGGGTCCTCCAGGAAGGAGAAGTGGATCGCATCGGCGGCAAGAATCCGGTGCCGGTGGATGTCCGCATCATCGCCACGACGAACGTCGACCTCAAGCAGGCCATCGAGGAGAAAAAATTCCGCCCGGACCTTTACTTCCGCCTGAATGTCATCCCCGTGGTGATCCCTCCCCTGCGGGAAAGAAAAGAGGATATCCCCGTTCTGGCTCATTATTTTCTCAAAAAATACGGCGCCGCGTCCGAGAAGACGGGCCTGGCCATCTCACCGGCCGCGATGCGGCTCATGAGCGCCTATCCCTGGACGGGTAATGTCCGGGAACTGGAAAACGTTATGGAAAGGGCGGTGCTGGTGTGTGAAGGAAATACCGTCGAACCGGTCCACCTGGGGCTCGAGACCGGGGCCATCGCCCTCAACGATCCGGTCCGGGAGGAAGCCCCGCCGGTCTCTCTCCCGACCGCAGGGGAAAACATGACCCTCCGGGAGGTGGAAAAGGCGTTGATCATCGAGACGTTGCAAAAGGTCCAGGGAAACAGGACGAAGGCCTCGCAGATTTTGGGTATCAGTGTCCGCACCATGCGCAACAAGCTGCATGAGTACAACCTGGAGGATATATGAACGGCGACGCCGCCGGTTTGGGTGGTATGTGAATTGCAATGACGAACAGATAACCGACCAGGAAAGGTGAATACAGATGCTGTCGCTATTCAACAAGACCGTGGATATCCTCTCCGGCATGCTCAATTACCGGGAGAAAAGGCATCAGGTAATTCTCTCCAATATCGCCAACCTCGACGTTTCCGATTATCAGGCCGCCGATCTGGTCCTGAAGAACGCCGGCCCCCGGGGGAACAACGCGCCGGCGGCGGTGCGGCTCCAGACGACACAAAGCCGGCACATCGCGCCGAAGCGGATCGACGTGGATGGGGCGGGGACAGGCGAGTTGACCGTCCGGGAGGAGAAGGGGTCGCTGGATCGGGAAATGGCCGCTCTTTCGGAAAATCACCTTATGTACAACGCCACCATCGAAATGCTGGCGAGAAAATTTCGCGGCTTGAACACCGTACTGAAGGAGACCAGGTGACTATGGATATCACGACGACATTCAAGATTTGCGGTGACGGTTTGGCGGCGCAGCGGGCGAAACTCGATACGGTCGTCTCCAACCTGGCCAATGTCAACACCACCCGTACCGCCGCCGGCGGTCCCTATCGACGGAAGACGGTGGTCTTGACCTCCCAGGACGTGGAGAACCCCTTTGACGATGCCATGAAAAATGCCCTGAAGACCGTGAAGGTCGAAACCGTCGTGGAGGATGGGAAAGCGGGCAAGACGATTTATGATCCGTCCCATCCCGATGCCGATGCCAACGGCATGGTGACGCTCCCCAATGTCGAGGTGGTGATGGAAATGGCCGAAATGATTGCGGCCACCCGGTCTTTCGATGCCTGTGTCACCGCCTTCGACGCGACAAAGAACATGGCCTTGAAGTCTCTGGAACTTGGTAAATAGCACTTTTGCCGCAGGATGAGAAGATTAACGGAGGTTTGAAAATGAAGGCTACGGGCATACAGAACGGCATGATGATACCGCCCCTTACGGGAAACAGGCTTACGGAGCAGCGCCCGGGCGGCGGCTCGTTTTCCGAGGCCCTGAAAGGGGCCATCAAAGAAGTCAATGCCCTGCAGAATCAGGCGGAAGATGCGGTCGCCAAGATCCAGCTCGACAACCGGGGCAGTATCCATGAGGTGATCATCGCCATGGAAAAGGCGGATATTTCCTTTCGGACGATGATGCAGGTCCGGAACAAGGTTCTCGACGCCTATCAGGAAATAATGAGAATGACCGTGTAGGGGCAGGGAAGGAAATATGAACCAGCTTATGCAACTTATTTCCGGTTTGGCAAAAAGTTTCAATACCTTGACCCCCGTCAGAAAAATGACGATTGCCGCTGCAGGCGTACTGACGATGGCCCTCCTCGGGGCATTCACATATTTGGCCGGTCAGGCGGACTATCAGGTCCTTTTTTCCGGATTGTCCCATGAGGACGCCGCGGCCATCGTGGGCAAACTGCAGGAAAAGAAGATTTCCTACAAGCTTTCCCCGGCGGGAGACGTCATTTACGCCCCGGCGGACAAGGTGCCGGAGCTGCGGATGGAAATGGCCGCTTCGGGCGCCCTGCGGGGGGGAATCGTGGGTTATGAAATATTCGACAACAAGACCCTGGGGGCGACGGAGTTCGAACAGCAGCTCAATTTCCGCCGTGCCCTCCAGGGGGAGTTGTCCCGGACGATCAACAGCCTCGACGAGGTCGAGCAGAGCCGGGTCCATATCGCCTTTCCCAAGGAATCGCTCTTTGTCGATCAGCAGAAAAAGGCAACCGCCTCGGTCACCATCAAGCTGAAGGCCGGAAAGATCCTGCGTCCCAATCAGATCGACGGCATTGCCCATCTGGTGGCGAGAAGCGTCGAAGGGCTCGGGCCGGAGGACGTGATTGTGGTGGACAGCAAAGGCAACATCCTTTCGAAGAATCCGGGGGATGGCAAAGCGTCGCGACTCTCGAGCACCCAGTTGGATTATCAGCGCAATATCGAGAAGGATCTGGCGGCCCAGGTTCAGACCATGCTGGAGAATGTGGTGGGGAAGGGGAAAGCGGTGGTCCGGGTAACCGCCGATCTCGATTTCCGTCTCACGGAGAAGACCGAAGAGACTTACGATCCCGAATCGCCGGTCATCAGAAGCACCACCAGACAGACCGACAAGACGACCCCGCCGGCGGCGAAAGCCGGCGGCACCGCAACGGCGACCGCCGGTCCGGAGCGGGAAAAGACCGATGAAACCATAAATTATGAAATCAACAGGGTGGTGAACAAGACCGTCATGCCGGTGGGAGAGATCCGCAAGCTGTCGCTGGCGGTCCTGGTGGACGGCATCTATACCAAAGACGACAAGGGAAAGGAAGTCTATCAGGAGCGTTCCAAGAAAGACATCGAGGCGATAGAGGAACTGGTAAGAAAATCCGCGGGTTTCAATGCCGCCCGGGGTGATCAGGTCGTCGTGAGCAGTATGCCCTTCAGCAAGATGGATGCCGAAGCGGCCCTTTCCGGATGGGACTGGCAGGCCACCTTCAGGACCCTTCTGCCGCTGATCAAATATGTCGTGCTCCTGGCGGCCTTTGTCATGGTATTTCTCTGGGTCGTGCGGCCGCTCATCCGCGGGACCCTGTCGGCGTTGCCTTCCCGATCGGTGATGGCGATGGGAGAGGTCATGCAAAGAACATCGGCCCCGGCGGCTTTGGGCGCCGGAGAGGGTGTGCCCATGGTAGCCGCGCCCCTTGACAAGACACCCCAGACGGAAACGGACATCGTCCGTCAACTTGCCAGTGCCGATGCGAAGAGATTTGCGGAAATATTGCGGAACTGGGTTAAATAGCACCTGCGGGGACAGCGATCATGACCAATGAAGAAAGAGCGGCGATCATGCTTTTGACCCTCGATGAAGACGTGGCGGCGGAAGTGATGCGTAATATGAGGCCCCAGGAGATCCGCCGGGTGGGAAAGTACATGAACCGCATCACCATGATCCCCGCGGAGGTGATCAACTCCGTGGCCAAGGAATTCGTCGCCCTGGCCAAGGAGAGCGGCGGGACCATCGCCATCCAGGACGGCACGGCCAAAAATATCGTCATGAAGGCCCTTGGTGAAAAGGATGCCCAGAATATTCTCGCCGAGGTGGACAAGGCCAAGAGCATGGACAATCCCATCATCGACAAGCTGCGGGATATCGATCCCAAGGTCCTGATGGAATTTACCAAGACGGAACATCCCCAGACCATCGCCCTGATCCTTGTCCACTTGAAACCGGAGGCGGCCGCCGAGGTGCTCGAAAACTTCGGGGTCGAGATGCAGTGTGAAATCGTCCGTCGCATGGCCAATCTCAAGAGCGTACCCCATGAATTCATCGAGGAGATCGCGAAAACCCTCGAAAAGGAGATCGTGATCGGGGGGATGACGGACCAGCAGGTGGGCGGGATAAAGGTGACCTCGGAGATCCTCAACAGGCTGGGCCGGAGTACGGAGAGCGCCATCCTCGAATCTTTGGATGAACGGGATCCGGAATTGGGGAATGCCATCCGCAGCCTCATGTTCACCTTCGACGATGTCCTGAAGCTGGATGACAAGAGCCTCCAGGAACTCCTCAAAGAGGTGAGCGGCGACGATCTCGCCAGGGCCCTGAAACTGGTGGACGAAGGGATGCGCCAGAAGATATTCAAGAACATGTCCAAACGGGGCGCGGAGATGCTCAAGGAAGACATAGAGATGATGCCCCCGATCCGCGTGTCCGAGGTCGAGGCGAGCCAGCGGGTCATTCTCGATGTCACCAAACGGTTGGAGACGGAGGGACGGATCGTCATCTCCCGGGGCGGGGAAGAAGATGAGTACGTATAGCACCAAGGTCATCAAGTCCGGAACCGTCAAGATCGTCGAACGCGCCGGCCGGGAGGCGCCGGGCTTCCAGAAGGTAAATTTCCACGATACGGGGACAAATGCCCCCTCAGACAGGGAGTATACCTCGGAAATAGAACGGCTGCGGAGGGAATTCGCGGAAGAGATGCGCCAAAAAGAGGCGCGGGCCTACGAACAGGGGGTACTGGCGGGAAGGACCCAAAACGAGGACCGATACAGTCTGGAGATGAAAAAAAGGGTCGACAACCTGGACAAAGTCATCCGGGAACTGGCCCTGCTGAAACAGCGGCTTCTCCAGGAGGCGGAGGAGGAAATGGTCCGCCTGTCCCTCCACGTCGCGGAGAAGATCATCCATCATGAAATCGCCACCAATAGAGAGGTGATCCTGCATGTCCTCAAAGAGGCCATGAAAAGCGTTCTGGATCGCGATAACATCACCATTCGTCTGCACCCGGACGATTATCAGCAAATAATGGAGATAAGAAGCGAGTTTCTCGCAAATTTCGACGGGTTGAAGAATGTAATTTTCCAGCAGGATGAAGGCATCAAAAAAGGGGGGGCCGTCATCGAGACCCCGCATGGCGAGGTGGATGCCCGGATCGAGCAGCAGTTTCGGGAAGTGAAGCAGGCCCTGTTAACGGGACGCAATTAGCCGTTCTGTTGCATGATGCCCGTCTGCGGGTCCGGTACAGCGTCCGAAACAGTCGAAAGATATGATCAGTGCCAGTAGATTTTACCGGTTATCATGAAAAACTGAAGGCGTGCCATCCCATCCAGGTCCACGGTAAGGTAAGCGAGATCGTCGGCCTGATCGTGGAAGGACACGGTCCGGCGGTGTCGCTGGGTGACCTGTGCGCCATCCACCCGGCCGGCGGCGGCACCCCTATCACCGCCGAGGTGGTGGGCTTCAAGAAGGGGAAGGTCCTCCTGATGCCCCTGGACACGATTCAGGGTTTGAGCCCCGGCTCGCGGATCGTTTCTCTGGGTAAAAAGGCGAGTGTGGAAATCGGGCCGCAGTTTCTGGGCCGGGTCATCGACGGCCTCGGTCAGCCGATCGACGACAAAGGGCCGATCCTTGCCGGTGCCACCTATCCCATCTATGCGGATCCCATCAATCCCCTGAAGCGGGGCCGGATCAGCGAGCCCATCGATCTGGGGATCAAGGTGATCAACGGGGTCCTGACCTGCGGCAAGGGGCAACGGATGGGGATCTTCGCCGGCTCGGGGGTAGGCAAGAGCGTTTTGCTGGGCATGATTGCCCGCAATACCAAAGCGGACGTCAATGTCATCGGACTGATCGGGGAGAGAGGTCGCGAAGTCCGGGAGTTCCTCGAAAAGAATTTAGGCAAGGAAGGGTTGAGCCGCTCGATCGTGGTGGTGGCGGCCTCGGACCGTCATCCCTTGATCAGGATGCGCGCCGCCTATGTTGCCACGTCGATATCCGAATATTTTCGCGACCAGGGCAAGGATGTCCTCCTGATGGTCGATTCCCTCACCCGTTTTGCCATGGCGCAAAGGGAGATCGGGTTGTCCGTGGGCGAACCGCCGACCACGAAAGGCTATACCCCGTCGGTTTTCAGCCTCCTCCCGAAGCTTTTGGAAAGATCGGGAAAACTGGAAGGCCGGGGGAGCATAACCGGTCTGTACACCATCCTGGTCGAGGGCGACGATTTCAATGAGCCGGTGGCCGATGCCGCCCGTTCCATCCTGGACGGACACATCTCCCTGACCAGAGAGCTGGCCAATCGCGGTCACTACCCGGCGGTGGATGTTCTGCAGAGCATCAGCCGGGTGATGATCGATGTCGTCGATGAGGAGCAGCGGCATATGGCCAACAATATCCAGAATATCCTGGCCACGTACCGGAAGGCGGAAGACCTCATCAATATCGGCGCCTATGTGAAAGGCTCGAATCCGGACATCGATTATGCCGTGTCCATGATCGACAGGGTGAACGATTTCCTCCGCCAGAACATCCATGACAAGGTCGATATGGCCAAGACGAAGAAACAGATGTACAACCTCTTCAAAGGCAGCTGACGGTGTTTACCTTTAAACTCCAGAGCGTTCTCGACGCGAGAAAGACCAAGGAGGAGCAGGTCCTCGCGGAGTTTGTCGAACAGACCAAAGCTCTGGAAAAGGAGAGGCAAACACTGGTCGCCATGGATCTGGAAAAAGAGCGTCTCCTGCAACGCCTGCGGGAGGAAAAAGAAAAGTTGTTACGCCCCGGTGACGTCGAATTACAGCTTTCCTATATCAAGGCCTGGAATAGAAAGATTGCCCTCCAGAGGAACCTCATCCTGAAACTGGTCCAGGAGCTGGAAAAAAAGCGCCGCAACTTGCTGGATGTGATGAAAGACCGCAAAATACTGGAGAATTTGAAAGAAAGGCATCTGAAGGAATACAATTTGCAGCAATCTTCGCGGGAGCAGATCGCCGCCGACGAGACGGCGGTGTTGAGACATGAAAGGAAAGAACAATGAAGAAGACACTGATAGTCGTTCAAATCGTGATCTTCCTGATGGTGGGCGTCAAGATCGCCACCATCGGACAACTCTTCGATCAGCATCCGGGGACGAAAAGGATCGATCTGGTCAGATCGGCCGTGGCCGGTCCGAACCCGCAAGGCATCATGCCCACGACGCCGGGTGGCGCGCTCGATAACGATCTGCAGAAAGAGCGGGATCTGTATGCGCTTTTGGAAAAGAAAAGGGCGGAGCTGGACGCCAGGGAAACCGTGATGAAGCAGGAGGAACAGAAACTGGCGTTGCTGAAGAAAGAAATCCAGGACAAGATCGACGAGCTCACCTTGGTAGAAAAACGCCTGGAAGCAAAACTCGATGCGGAGAAGAACGCCGATATCAAGCGATTCAAGGATCTCGCCAAGATCTATGAGGCGGCGGCGCCGGCAAAAGCGGGCGCCATGCTGGAAAAGCTGGACAACAAGACCGCCGCCGGCATTACCATGAACATGAAGCGTGACAAGGCGGGGGTCATCCTTTCCAATGTAAATGTGCAAAAGGTAGTGGAAATCACAAAGGAAATCACAAAGAATTTCAAGGCTTCCCCGGAGAAGCAATGACTCCGGACCATGCAAACGCTGCCTGTCCGGAAGGTTGGAAGCGAGAAAAATTTTCCCCCCTTACCCATCGACCATCGGTTATACGTTTCATAAGTAATTGAAAATGTTCTCTATATCGTTCGCGCAAAGAATGGCATACCCGTTGCAAAAAAGAGATACAAATCTTGTCGTGACGGATATGTTATGGAGCACCCAGCGAATCTAAATCTCAACGCCAGAGCGGGCCGGGACGGTGGCCAGGCCGCGGGCCTTCTGCTGCTCCTTCATCCGGACGGGGCTCCGTCCGGAAAAGGCGTGGAAGGTAAATCCGGAGCGGAAAACCGTGCCGATTTTGCCCTGCTGATGCGCCGAATGATATCACAACACGCTGCCGCGGACCCGGCAAAAGACAATACCGGCAAACCCAATAATCTCAATCCGAAAATCCCTGGTGATTGCGTGGTCGGCAATGGCGATTTGACGCCGGATCCGAACAGCGGCCGTGAGCAGCGTATCTCCCGTCTGGTCGAGAAGTTCTTCCAGAAAGGAAACGACAGGGAAGACAATCTCTGGGGCGATGACATCGTCGCCTCCTTCGCAGCCTGGGAAGCGGATGCCGGGGGGAAAAACTTGCCCCTTCCCAAGGAAACCGCCCGGATCGAAACGTCCCCCGGGAAAATCAAACGAGAAAATATCGGTAATGATGCAGCAATTATCGAGGGGTCCGTTTCTGCCGGCGGGAGCGAAAAGGTGCCGGCCGGAATCGAAAAATTCCCCGGGACCAACAATCTTTATAATACGGGTAATGAAACAGTCATTATCGGTGAACTCATCCCTGCGGGCGCGAACCTCGATGGTGTGGCCGCCGCAGGCCTGCCGCACTTTATCGCCAGGGCTGGGCAGCCGGAAGCAAGCCCGGCGTCCGCACGGCCACCGGTTTCCCGGCCCAACCCCGCCGGGAGATTGGCTCCGGAGCCTACCTCCCGGGAAGCGGCGGGGGCGGGCCAGGAATATCGATCCCTGAGCGCGGCGGCGGTTTCAAAAACCGCACCGGCCGCGACGGAAGCGCCGGCCGAACAAAGCCGGATGCATCCCGCTACGCGGACCGGGGCCAAGAAAGAGAATATCCGGAGTGAAAGTGTTGTTGCCTCTTCCACGGCCCCAGAAGCGGCTGCCGGCGGGAGCGAAAAGGTACCGGCCGGAATCGAAAAATTCCCCGGGACCAACAATCTTTATAATACGGGTAATGAAACAGTCATTATCGGTGAACTCATCCCTGCGGGCGCGAACCTCGATGGTGTGGCCGCCGCAGGCCTGCCGCACTTTATCGCCAGGGCTGGGCAGCCGGAAGCAAGCCCGGCGTCCGCACGGCCACCGGTTTCCCGGCCCAACCCCGCCGGGAGATTGGCTCCGGAGCCTACCTCCCGGGAAGCGGCGGGGGCGGGCCAGGAATATCGATCCCTGAGCGCGGCGGCGGTTTCAAAAACCGCAACGATCGCACCGGAAGCGCCGGCCGAACGAAGCCGGATCCATCCGGAGTCACCGGTCGGGCGGCAGGAAAATATTCCCGTCGGGAATCGACATCGCGAGGGCGGGGCTGATTCCACAGCGACTCCCGCTGCGAACCATAACCGTCCTAACATTCCGCAACAAATTGCCGGGACGACTCCGGACCGAAAAGAACAAAACTTCCTAAATCTCCAGGAGACCGCCGTACCCGGAACAAAGAACGCCGAGACGGCCCACAGCCCGCTGAATCCGCGACCGGAAAGTACAGATCATCTCGCCGCCGGCAAAACGGCCCCCCGGGAGCAGGGCGGGGCGGACGCCGGCAGCGCCATGCTTACCGGCGCCAAAGACGACGCCGCGACAAAGACCCTCCGGGCTGTCAATGAGCAGAACATGTCGCCGGCAGCGCCGGCCACATTTGAGGAACCGGCGCCGGTGGTTCCGACCCTCGTCGATCCTTCGGAAGGAACGTCCGGGAAAAAGACGGCCCGCAAAGATCCCCGTCCGGAGGCCCTGCCCGGCGGGTTTCCCCCCGTGAGGTCGGGAGACGATGACGTTACGGAAGCCGCCGGACCTGCGGCACGGCGGCAAACCGGAGACGGCTGGACGGACAAGGAGATCTTCAGGGAAGGATTGGCCCGGAAAACGGAAGAACATCGCCGGGGGCCGGGAAAAACGACGGAGAATGGCGCCGCGGAAGAATTTTGGAAATTGTCCTATGGGGATGTCCAAAACCTGAGGAGTGACCGGCCGGCGGCCCCGGGTGCGACCGCCGGGAACATCCCGGCCTCATCCGTCATGAACCAGGTCCGGGACGGCATGGTGCAAGGTTTCAAGGACGGCGGCCGGGTGCGGATCACCCTCTATCCGGAATCACTGGGACGTGTCGATATGGATATCGTGGTCCGTCACGACCGGGTGGAACTGGTGATGAAGGTGGATAACGAACAGGTCCGTCAGCTTTTGCACAGTCACGTCGATGATTTGAAGACGACTCTGCAGAACCAGGGCTGGCAGGTCCAGGGTGTGGATGTGTCGCTGCAGAAAGACAACAATCCGGCCGACGGGCGGAATTTCGCGAATATGTTTTCCTGGCAGGAAAGAAGGAACCAGGATCAGCAGCGGGGCGGTTCGACAAGCGGCGCCGGCGGCGGCGCCCCCGCGGCGGGCATGGTCGATAATGCCCTGGAAACGGCGGTGAAAGCGGAGACAAAGGTTAAAGGTTTGAGCATTTTTGCCTAATTGTAAAAGGAGCAGGTCATGGCGGAATTGAACGGAATCGACAACATCATCGCCCAATACGGCAAGGCGAAGGCCACCACCCAGGGGACGACCCAAAGCCTCGGGAAGAACGAATTCCTGAAGCTGCTCGTGGCGCAACTTAAGAACCAGGATCCCCTGAAACCCATGGACGGAACGGATTTCGCCGCTCAGCTCGCCCAGTTTTCCAGCCTGGAGCAGCTCAACAACCTCAATGAAGGAATCAAGAACCTGGGGGTCTATCAGATGAGTCAAGCCAACGCCCAGGCCGTGAATCTCATCGGCAAGGAAGTTGTCATCAGCAAAGGCAACACTGTTCACGCCAACGGCAGCCCCGTCGATCTGACCTATGAACTGGCGGGGGCGGCAAAAACGGTGGATATCAAGATTTATGACGCGGAAGGAAAACTCGTGGACACCGTCACGACGGGCGATCAGGCGGCGGGAGCCAACAAGGCGACCTGGAACGGCGGGATCAATCACAACGGGACCTATACCTTCCAGGTAACCGCCAAGGGCGCGGATGACCGGGATGTCGCCGCCACCACCCTGTCGTCCGGAAAGGTAACGGCGGTGAGCTTTAAAAACCAGTCCATATACATCAATGTCGACGGTCGGGAAATAGCCTTCTCCGACGTCAGAGAAGTAAAACAGGCTTAGAAAAAACATTCGATAGGAGGATATGAGATATGTCGAACGCGCTTTGGATCGGGACCACGGGATTGTCAGCGAGCAACAAGCAAATGGACGTCATCGGCAACAACCTGGCCAACGCCAATACCATCGGCTTCAAGGCCGGCGAGACCTCTTTCGCCAGTATGCTCAGCCAGAGTCTGAGCGGCGGTTCCGGGGCCATGCAGGTCGGCCAGGGCGTCGGGGTCGCGGCGGTGACTACGCAGTTTGCCCAGGGATCTTTCGAAACGACCGCCAATTCAACCGATGTGGCCATCGACGGCTCGGGCTTTTTCGTCGTCAAGGACAAGAAAGAGGATCTATTGTACTATACCCGGGCGGGTTCTTTCTACATCGACAAGAACGGCGACCTGAGTGACCTGAGCGGGTACCTGGTTCAGGGACACACAATCGACGCGGAAGGCGCGGAAGCCACCGAGATGACGAAGATCAACCTGACCGGCTGCAAATCGAAACCACAGCAGACAAAAACATTCGAGATCGGCCTGAACCTCAATGTCGACACCAAGCCGAGTTCGACCAACAACAGCTTCAGTTCCAGTCAGACGATCTATGATTCCGCCGGCTCCAAACACACCATGGCCGTGACCTTCACCCGCACCTCCGAAGTGGACAACCTCTGGACCATAGCCGCAAAAGTCGACGACAAGGAATCCGTCATCCCCAATAACGCCTGGCTGGAGTTCGACGCCAAGGGGGTGCTGATAGCGGATACGGCGCGACAAATCCTCGCCGGGGCGAAGGCTTACACCGACAGCGGAAAAACCGAAGCCATGACGAAGGAGACCTTGATGGAGAAGACTTTCTACCGCGGCACAGACAGTGAAACCTTCACGGCCGGGACTACGATCGGCATCATGGGCGATGTTCCGCAAACCTATACCATTGCGACAGGCGATACCGTGCAGAAGCTTCTCGACAAAATCGAGTCGGCCTATACCACCCACTCGGTGGAAGCGACTGTGGTGGACGGACGGATCGTCGTTATCGACAAGGTTACCGGGGAAAGCACGATGGGTCTCATCTTGACGACCGCGAAAGGCATCTTCGGCACCTTCGCGAGCGATAACGAGTACGGGCAGGCCGGCGGTTCGAAATTGTCGAAGCATGATGTCCTGTTCGATTTTTCCGCGCAGACCACCGCCATCGGTGACAAGGGGGTGATCAAATGGAACCGCACCACTGACGACGCCCCGGAGATCACCAGCTACGCCATCGATTCCCGGGTCAATTACGTGAGCAACGACGGTTATCCCGCCGGGTTGCTCAGCTCCATCGATGTGACCAAAAACGGGCTCATCCAGGGATTCTTCACCAACGGCCAGCAGCAGAATCTGGGCCGGATCCTGACGGCGAGCTTCACGAACAACAGCGGCTTGAACAAGGTGGGGAGCTACTTCATGGAAACCGCCGAATCCGGGACGGCGACGATCGGCACCCCTTCGGAAGGCGGTCTCGGCGGGTTGCAGTCCCATTCCCTGGAGATCTCCAACACCGACGTCGCCAAGGAGTTCATCAAGATGATCGCGGCCCAGCGGGCCTATCAGTCCAGTTCCCGGATCATCACCTCGGCGGACCAAATGCTCCAGGAGCTGATGAACATCAAACGCTGATAATCGGTCAAGTTGGCATAGATTTTTCAGTACGTAGCGATGACACGCCGCCCCAACGAGGGCGTGTCGTCGCTGCCGGTATTGACGGCTTCGTCAAATATAACTGAACGCGCCATGAAATGGACGTAAAATCGACCGTACTCGTCGCCTATACGCAAAATGTTCCGCCGGCCCATTCCCGGGGTTACCGGCATTTTTCGCCTGCCGACCGGGAGCGCCCGGAGGCGCACCAGGTGTCGGCCGCCGACGATATCGTCGATATCTACGAAGCGGAAGCGGCGCCGGAAACAACCGGTGCGACCGTCAGGATCAACCTCAAGACCCCGGAATACGACACCGGCGGCTATCGCCGGCTGCCGGTCCGGGGCTCTTTGATCGACACCTGGGCATGAGGTCTTCTCTCCTAAGCCCGTCAAAATAGTGACACATCATCCCGCAGTTGCCCGACGCCTTGCCGTGAACCTCTCCCGGCCGGTTCCTCCTGATCGTTGAATCCCCTCGAAAATAAAGAATATATGTAGTTTTCGAACTCCTGGTATGCAAATTGCTGTTCCGTTAAAGACACGGGGGCTGCGTGTCCACCCCGTCAAAACCATGAGGCGATCGATACTTTGGATCTGGCTACCGTCATCGGCATCTTAGGGGCCTTCGGACTGGTCATCGCGGCGATGATCAACGGGGGAGGTCTGACCTGGTTTCTCGATGGGCCCTCGGCGATGATCGTCTGCGGCGGGACCTTCGGCGCGGTGCTCATCAACTATCGCATGTCGGATATGCTCAGCGTCCTGAAGGTGGCAAAAAACGCCTTTTTCAAGAAGGAATACAAAACCGACGAGATAATAAAGATCCTGGTGGACATGTCCAGGATGGCCCGGAAAGAGGGCATCCTGTCGCTGCAGAACATGACGGGGCGGGTGCAGGATCCCTTCCTGGGCAAGGCGGTGGAGATGATGATGGACGGCTACGAACCGGCGTTGATGGCCAATATCCTGGAGACGGAAATCGACTTCATCGCCGCGAGACATCGTCTCGGGGCGGAGATTTTCGCCAGTATGGGCAATTTCGCTCCCGCCATGGGCATGATGGGGACGCTCATCGGCTTGATTCAGATGCTGATGAAGATGAACGAGCCCAGCTCGATCGGACCCTCCATGTCGGTGGCCCTGATTACCACCTTCTATGGCGTTATCCTGGCCAATCTCGTTTTCCACCCCATCTCCGGAAAGCTGCGCACCCGCAGTAGCGAGGAACTGCTGATCAAACGTCTGATCATCAAGGCGGTGCTGTCCATCCAGGCGGGAGACAACCCCCGGATTCTGGAGCAGAAGCTCCATTCTTTCATCGCTCCGGCGCAACGGCGCTCGAGGTTCTACCGTGACTGAGCGCGGCAAAAGATCATTCTACGACTCCGAAATCAAGGCCCGTGACTGGCAGGCGGTGTACTGCTCTTTGGTCATGATCCTGCTTGTCTTTTTCATCCTGCTCGTTTCCCAGTCCCACCTGGGTGACGGCGGCATGCGCCGGCTCCAGAAGGCCCTGGGAGTGGGAGCCGGGAAGGGAAGGGTGGAGACCGGGACCGCCCCGGGCAGCCATGACCCGGCGGCTTCCTGGCGGGCGGTGATGACGAAGGCGGGGATGATACCGGAGGTGGTGATCGAGAGGTATGGGGCCGGCATGAAGGCGACCTTCTCCGGCAGCGCGTTTTTCCCTCCGGGGGAAACACAGCTTCTTCCCCCGGCCCAGGTTGTGCTCCGGGAATTTATCCTCCAGGCGGGAAGATTGCACAGCGGTATCGAGGTGCGAGTGGTGGCGGGATGTCCGGCGGGGCCGGAGGGGAACGCGGCGCCGGCCTGGGAGCCGGCGATCCGCCGGGCCTCGGCCTTGCACCGCTTTCTCTCCGGGGAAGGGGGATTGCCGGCGGAGCGTCTTTACGCCGCCGCCCAGGGTGCGTCATGTTCACCCGGCAGTGCCGGCCGGGGCAGCGAAAACGGTAACGTGATCGTTATTCTTCAATAAAGAAGCAACAGGAAGGCCGGGAATGAAGCAGGAAGAATATCGGGGGCCGGAAAAGGCGGGCGGTGACAGGTGGCTCGTTACCTTCAACGATCTCATGACCCTGGTGCTGACCTTCTTTGTCCTGCTGCTGGCCTTTTCGGCAATGAAGCCGGATTATCTTGTCCAGGCGGCGAATTCGTTCCGCAACACCCTGGGCGGCGGGGTGACGGCGGGCGGCGGGGTGATGAGGGTATTTCAGCCCTTTGTGCAGCCCCTGCAGGACCCGGATATCGAGATGGAAAAGAGCAAACGGGCCCTGGGCAAAGACCGGGAAACGCTGGCGCGGATAAAGGCGAAACTGATGTCCGACAGGGGGGTTGTGACCGGTGCCGTCGTCCCCGGATCCATAACGGCGTTGAGACTGGCGCTGCCGACGGAGACGCTGTTCGACCCGCAAAGTCATGAGCTCAGCGCCCGGGGCCGGGAGATCGTCACTCTGGTATCGGCGGCGCTGAAAGGAGAGGCGGTCTTTGTCCATGTGGCAATCGATGACGCTTCATCTTTTGTTTCGGGGGCGCTGTTGTCGGCGGCAACGGAGTCCACGGTGCGTACAGCGTCGCTGGCGCGATATCTAAGCTCCCTCGGAGATGTGGACGCGGCGCGGATCACGGCGGGGCCGGCGAGAAAGGGAGCGGACGGGAATTACGGAGGGGAAGAAATGACCGCCGCCGCAAGGCCGGTCAATATTTATATTTCGACGCGGGCGATATAGCAGGAGGAGGAGATGGCCAGAACGACACGGGAAGAAAATACATCGGAACAGGCGGATCAGCAGCCCCAGGCGAAAAAGAAAGGTCTGGCGTTGAAATGGATCCTCATTACCCTGGCGGCGGTAGTTGTCCTGGGCGGCATCGGCGGCGGGGCCTATTATTATTTTTCGTCCCACGCCGGCAAAGCCAAGAAACAGGACCCGGCGCCGGCGGTCATCGGGACGATCTGGCCCATGGAGCCTTTCATCATCAACATCCAGGACAGCGGCAGCGACCGCTATCTGAAGCTGGTCGTGCAGCTGGAGATCGCCGATGCCCAGGGCGTCAAGGATCTGGATCTCTTGAAGCCGAAACTCCGGGACAACATCCTGGAGCTGCTGGGGGCGAAAACGTACCGCGAGCTGATGGACACGGCGGGCAAACAGCGTCTTCGTGAAGAAATCGCCATGCGGCTGAACAGTTTTCTCACGACTACCAAGGTCACCCGTGTCTATTTCACCGAATTCGTCATTCAATAATCAGGTAAGTAAGATCACCGGGGTTGACCCATGAACAAGATCTTGACGCAGGAAGAAGTCGACGCCCTTTTGCGGGGGATATCGGGGGGCGAGATCGAAACGGAAATGGATGAGATCCATGATCCGTCCGACGTCGTCCCCTATGATCTGACCAGTCAGGACCGGATAATCCGCGGGCGGATGCCGACCCTGGAGATGATCAACGAGAAGTTCGCCCGCCTGCTCCGGACCACCCTTTCGTCGCTCTTGAGGAAAGTGACCAGTGTGAGCGCCATCTCCGTTAATATGGTCAAGTTCGGCGAATTTTTGAAAACCCTGCCGGTGCCCACCAGCATGCATCTGTTTCGTATGGATCCGCTCCGGGGGACGTCCCTGTTCGTCGTCGAAGCCAAGGTGATCTTCATGCTGGTGGATATCCTCTTCGGCGGCAGCGGCCGGGATATGTTCAAAGTGGAAGGCCGGGAATTTACGGCCATCGAGAACAACATCATCCGCCGGGTCGTATTGAACGCCCTTGCCGACCTGGAAAAGGCATGGCGGGGGTTGATCGAACTGAAGATGGAATATCAGCGTTCCGAAGTGAATCCCCAGTTCGTCTATATCGTTTCCCCCACGGATGTGGTGGTGGTGGTGAATTTCGAGGTCGAGGTGGAGTATTCGTCGGGACTGATGACCCTGTGTATCCCCTATGCCACCCTGGAGCCCCTGCGGGAGAAACTGCAGGCGGGCTTTCAGAGTGAACAGATGGAAGTGGACAGGGGGCTTATGGAACGCTTCCGGAAGAACATTCTCCAGGCGGAGGTGGATCTGGTCGTCGAACTGGGGAGCACCCAGATCGCCGCGGGGGATGTGGTAAATTTTCAGGTCGGGGACATCATCCCCCTGGATCAGTATGCCGCCGATCCGGTGCGGATCTTTGTGGAAGGGATCATGAAATTCGACGGTTATGCCGGTGTCTATCGGGGAAGTCAGGCGGTGCAGATAGCACAGATAATCAGACAGGAAGGGGAGTAACCTATGGAACAGGATGAAATCGATGCCCTTTTGCAGGGTGTCACGTCGGAAACCGATACCGGAAAAGGGGCCAAAAAGGACGAAGAACTGACCTGGGACGATGTGGAGCAGGAAATGACCATGTCCAAAGGCCCGGTACCCAAAGCGGAGGTCAGCGAAGTCTCCTTTCAGGAGATCAAGAAGACGGATGCCCCCAAGGGGAATATGGAGCTGGATTTCATCCTCGATATTCCCCTTAATCTCACCGTGGAACTGGGTCGCTGCCGGATGTTGATCAGCGAACTCCTCCAACTGGGACAGGGTTCAGTGGTGGAATTGGCCAAGCTGGCCGGGGAGCCCATGGATGTCTTTGTCAACAACCGGTTGATCGCCCGGGGCGAGGTGGTCGTCGTCAATGAGAAGTTCGGCGTGCGCCTCACGGACATCATCTCCCCGGCGGAGCGGGTAAATAAACTAAGATAGAGGGATCTGCCGTCATGGACTACTCCTATGTGGCCTCGTTTGTGAAAATGCTCTTCGCCCTGACGTTTGTTCTGGGGATCATGCTCGGCGCCCTTTATCTCCTGAAGCGGCTCGCCGGCCATAACCTGGGCGGCGGCGGCCCGGAAAGCCTCATCAATGTCCTCTCGACCCGTTATGTCGGCCCGAAAAGCGCGATCATGATGGTGGATGTGGCGGGCAGGGTAATCATCGTGGGGGTGACCGTCAATGCGATCAATCTTTTGGGGGAAATCGAAGATGAAAAGATCGCCGCCCTGATCAGGGAACAGAGCCGCAAACCCGCCGGACCGGGGGCGGCGGTGTTGCCCCCCGGACGCTACCGGGAGGTGCTGGCAACCATGCGCGATCTCGTCAGGAAAAGAAGGGACAAAATACGGTGATGAAGAAGATTCCGCGTAAATATCCCCTGGCGGTAGCGCTTCTGGTCGGCGGCCTGCTTTGTGCCGCCGCCGGGATCGCCGTCGCCGAACCTCTGGCGCTCCCCAACATCAGTCTCAATATCGGAGGCGGCGCCCCGGATTCCCCGACGAAAGCGGCCACAGTCATTCAGCTCCTCTTCATCCTCACCGTCCTGTCCCTGGCCCCGGCGATCCTGCTTATGGTGACGTCGTTCACCCGGGTGGTGGTCGTTCTCTCCCTCCTCCGCCACGCCCTCGGCACCCAGCAGATTCCGCCCAACCAGATCGTCATCGGGATGGCCCTGTTTCTGACCTTCTTCATCATGACGCCGGTCTGGCAGAAAGTGAACCAGGAAGCGCTCCAGCCCTATTACAACGAGGAGATATCCGGCGAAGAGGCCATGACCAAAGCCGTCTCGCCCGTCAAGGACTTCATGCTCAAACAGACCCGGGAAAAGGACCTCGCCCTGTTCGTGAAAATCGGCCGGGAAAAACAGCCCGCGAAACCGGAAGACATTTCCCTGAGCGTCCTCATCCCGGCCTTCATGATCAGTGAACTCAAGACGGCCTTTCAGATCGGCTTCATGATATATCTACCCTTTTTCATCATTGACATGGTCATCTCGAGCATTCTGCTTTCCATGGGGATGATGATGCTGCCGCCGATCATGCTCAGCCTGCCGTTCAAACTGTTGCTGTTCGTCCTGGTCGACGGCTGGTATCTCATCGTCGGTTCCCTGGTGAAAAGCTTTCACTGACCGCGCCCGCCGTCGGGAGACAACGTAAAGATGAGGATATCCGTAAGGTTACGGAAATCCTTAAATAAAAACCAATCATGCCCCGTGGGGTGTCACGAAGCGTGAAAAAGACGTTTTCATAGTCAAGGAAAGGAATGGCGACATGTCCGTGGATTTCGTCGTGGGAATGATGAGCGAGACCGTCAAGGTTACCCTGTTGGTTTCGGCGCCGGTGCTGATCGTCGGCCTGGTAGTGGGCGTATTTGTCAGCCTGATCCAGGCGATGACCCAGGTGCAGGAGATCACCCTGGTCTTCGTACCGAAGATAGTGGCCTGTATGGTGGCCCTGGTGGCGGCCCTGCCGTGGATGATCGGCATCCTGATGAGCTTCACGAACAATATTTTTCAGAATATTCCCATGTACATCCGTTGAAAACGAGGTGGCGTTTCCCGGAGCGTGCAGCAACCCCAGGTCCGCAGGCGGACAAAAAGAAAGATGAAAATATCCGGACTGTTGCGGACATTTTCAGAACAGTGTCATGACCGCGTTTCCCATATTGACCTTAGAGAGCGTAGCCGTTTTTATCCTGATCTTTCTGCGGACGGGAGCGATCGTGGTCATGATCCCCGTATTCGGCGACCGGGCGGTTCCGGCCCGGATCAAAGCGGGCCTGAGCCTGGTGATCGCCCTGATTTTGTATCCGCTCATCCGCTTTCCCCTTCCGGACGGTTATCTGAACGACGTCATCACGATGTCCGTCGGGATGCTGGGAGAAATTCTCATCGGCGTCCTGATCGGGTTTACGGCACGCTGTATCTTTGCCGCCATTCAGGCCGCCGGCGAAATGGCGGGCATCCAGATCGGTTTCAGCATGGCCAATGTCATCGATCCGGTGGGCAGCGTTCAGATCTCCGTCATCTCGGAGTTTCTCTATCTCATGGGGATGCTTATCTTTCTGATCGTCGACGCCCACCATATCTTTCTGGCCGCCCTTGCCGAAACTTATCAATACGTGCCGCCCGGCGGGTTCGCCTTTTCCGGGGGGTTGATGCAGATCCTCACGGGCATGACGGCGAAAGTATTCCTCACCGCCGTGAAGCTCAGCGCCCCCGTCATGGCTGTCGTCCTGCTCATCAATATCGGACTGGCGGTCATTGCCCGGACCGTCCCGCAGATAAATGTCTTCATTATCGGGTTTCCGATCCAGATCGCCGCGGGGCTGATCTTCCTGGGGCTGACGGCACCGATCTTCGGTAAAATGGCGGCGCAGCTTTTCCTCCGCCTGCAGACGGAACTGCCGGCGTTACTGAAATTAATGTAAAATGCATGGATATTTGACGCTCCCGTCATAAAACTGTTGAGGCATTATGGCCGAGAACGAACAGGGACAGGAAAAGACCGAACAGGCAACCCCCAAGCGACGTGAGGAGTCCCACAAGAAAGGTCAGGTGGCGAAAAGCCGGGAACTGGCATCGGTGGCCATCCTCGGGGGAGCGCTGATCTATTTTTATTTTCAGGCCGGCAATCTCCTGAAGGATCTCATGGCGATGACCGGACGTCTCCTGGCCCGGTCCTCCCGGGCGGAGTTGAGCGCCGACAGCGTCGCCCCGTACTTCGCCGAGCTTTCCTTTCAGGTGTTGATCATGTTGCTGCCGCTGCTGCTGACCGTCGTGGTCGTTTCCCTTCTGGCCAACATCCTCCAGGTCGGTTTTATCTTTTCCACGGAGGCGATGGCGCCGAAATTTTCCAAGATCAACCCCGTCAAGGGTTTGAAAAATGTCCTGGGCCTGCGGGCCGTCGTGGAAATGATGAAGAATATTTTGAAAATCGCCATGATCGCCCTGGTGGCGTTCTTGACGATCCGGGCGGAAATATGGGGCTTTCTGCCGCTCATGGATCAGGGGGCATGGCAGATTGTGGTCTTTATCGGCGGCAACGCCTTTAAAATACTCAGTAACGTCTGCTGGCTGCTCCTGGTCCTCGCCGTGCTGGACTACATTTATCAGCGTTGGGAACATGAAAAGAATATCAAGATGACCAAGCAGGAGCTCAAGGAAGAGAACAAACAGATGGAAGGCGATCCGCTGATCAAGGGCAGAATCAGACGACTGCAGCGGGAGGCCGCCCGGAAACGCATGATGGCCGGTGTTCCGAAGGCCGATGTCGTCATTACCAACCCGACCCATCTGGCCATTGCGGTGAAATATGACGCCGCGACCATGGCCGCACCGGTGGTGCTGGCGAAGGGGGCCGGCCACGTTGCAGAAAGGATTAGAGAAATCGCCCGGGAAAATCATGTTCCCATCGTGGAAAACAAGTTGGTGGCACAGGTATTGTATAGGATGGTTGATATCGACGGGTTTATTCCCGAAAATCTTTACCGGGCGGTGGCGGAGATCCTGGCCTATGTTTATGGACTCCGGACCGCGGGAGGATAACGGCCGATGTCGAGTGCCTATGTAGAAAGAACGTCTTTCCTTGCCGATTTGACCCGCAGCAGCGGTTTCTTCCTGGCCCTGGGGGTGGTGGGTATCCTGACGGTGATGATCGTCCCTTTGCCCACGATCGTCCTCGATCTCCTCCTGTCCATGAGTATCGCCGCGGCGATCGTGATTCTCCTCATGGCCATGTCGGTCATGAAACCTCTCGATTTCTCGGTCTTTCCCTCGGTATTGCTCATTGTCACCCTGATGCGCCTGGCCTTGAACGTGGCCTCGACAAGACTGGTCCTCCTGTACGGGAACAAAGGTACGGACGCGGCGGGCCAGGTTATCAAGGCCTTCGGCACCTTCGTCGTGGGCGGCAATTATGTGATCGGATTCATCGTTTTTGCCGTCCTGGTGCTCATCAACTTCGTCGTCATCACCAAAGGCGCCACCAGAATCGCCGAGGTGGCGGCGCGCTTTACCCTCGACTCCATGCCGGGTAAACAGATGAGCATCGACGCCGATCTCAACACCGGTCTGATCACGGAAAGCGACGCCCGCAGGCGGCGCCGGGAGATAGAAAACGAGGCGAATTTCTACGGCGCCATGGACGGTGCCAGCAAGTTCGTCCGCGGCGACGCCATAGCCGGGATCATCATCGTGCTGGTCAACCTCATCGGCGGCCTGATCATCGGCGTCCTGCAGAAGGGGATGAATGTCGCCGATGCGGCACGAACGTATTCGCTCCTCACGATCGGGGACGGTCTGGTCACCCAGATCCCCGCCCTGATCGTTTCCACGGCGGCGGGAATTCTGGTTACCCGGACTTCCGCGGCCACGGAACTGGGGGAAGAATTGAAATCCCAGGTGTTTTCCCAGCCGAAGGCCTTTGCGCTCACATCCTTCTTTGTCTTTGTGTTCGCCCTTATCCCCGGGATGCCGAAGCTGGCCTTTCTGCTCGTGGCCGGGGGGATGGCCTTTCTGGCCTACAACATGACGGGAAAGACACCGCCGGCGGAACCGGAACCGGAGGCGGAAACACCCATGCCGGAAATAGCGGATACGGTGGAATCCCTGACACCCCTCGATCCCCTGGGACTGGAGGTGGGGTATGGTTTGATTTCCCTGGTGGACGCGAACCAGGGGGGTGAGCTGTTGGGAAGAATCAAGGTACTCCGCCGTCAACTGGCCCAGGAACTGGGATTCATTATCCCGGCCATCCACATCCGGGACAATCTGCAATTGAATCCCAATGAATACAGCTTCCTCATCAAGGGCACGGAAGTGGCGAAAGGGGAATTGATGCCCGGTTATCTGCTGGCCATCACTCCGGAAGAGGAGGGAATGAAGATACCCGGCCTCCAGACCCGCGAACCGGCCTTCGGGCTGCCGGCGGTGTGGGTGCCGGAGCGGGAGAAGGAAATGGTCCAGGCCCGGGGGATCGTGATGGTCGATCCCGCCACCGTCCTGACGACCCATTTGACGGAGATCATCAAGACCAACGTGGAAGAGTTGATCGGGCGCCACGAAGTCCAGGCGCTTCTGGATAACCTCGCCAAGACCCACGGCCGGATCCTCGAGGATCTGGTCCCCAAGGTGGTTCCCACAGGGCTGCTGCAAAAGGTGTTGCAACGCCTCCTTAGGGAGCGGGTATCGATCCGCGATCTGCTCTGCATCATCGAGACCCTGGCCGATTATGTCCCCTTGACCAAAAACGTCGATATATTGACGGGATATGTCCGGCAGGCCCTGGCCCGGGCCATTACCAGGCAGTATCAGGATCAGAACGGCAACGTCAATGTGGTGATGCTTTCTCCGGAAATAGAGGAGATCATTCAGCAATCCATCCAGCATACGGAATACGAGTCTTTCGTTTCGCCCGATCCGAATGTCGTCAAAAGGATCATGCAGAAGATCCAGGATATCGCCGGGGAATTCATGAAACGGGGTCTCCAGCCGATCATCCTGTGCTCACCAAATGTCCGCGTCCACTTCAAGAAGATCGTGGACCGGTTTTTCCCCAACATCACCGTTCTGGCTCACAACGAGATCAGCCGGGACGCGACGATAACATCCTTCGGCATGGTGGAGATTTGATATGCAGGTCAAGCGCTATGAAGTGGCCAATGTCCAGGAGGCGCTGGGCCGGATCAAAAGCGATCTCGGTCCGGATGCCATCATCCTGTCCACGAAAACCATCGCCAACTCCCAGCCCCGGCTGATCGAGGTGATCGCCGCCGCCGACCGGGACGAGGGCGGAAAAAAACCGGAACGGACCGCCGCGCCCGAGCGGCGCCCCGATCCGCAAAGGGAAGGTGCGGCGGCGGGGGGGGTCGATTTCGGCCGGCAGATGCAGGAGATAAAAGAGATGCTCGCCGCGATGAATCAGACCCGGAAGATTCACGAAGAACTGGCGGAGCTGAAAGAGGGGATGAACACCCTTTTCCATGTTCTGGGGCTGGGAGGAAAGTATCGGGAGAACGACGTCGTTTCGAAATTCTATCGCCGCTTGCTCGGCAATGGTGTTGGGAAGACGAAGGCGGCCAAGATTATCGGGATGATCCAGAAAGATCCCCGCTTTTTCAAGGTCCGCAACTATGAAGAACTGGTCGTGGTTGCCGAACAGTGTCTGGCGGATTCCCTTTTCCCTCCCCGCCCGGACCGGGGCGGCAAGAGGCTGAAGGTCCTGGTCGGTCCCACCGGTGTGGGCAAGACCACGACGCTGGCGAAACTGGCGGCGAGATACAAGATCGATGAAAAGAAAAAGACCGGCCTGATCACGACGGACACCTATCGGATCGCCGCCGTGGAACAATTGAAGATCTATGCGAAGATCCTGGGCGTCCCGCTGTACGTCGCCGGCGATAACGAAGGTTTCCGGAAATCGCTCCGGGCCCTGGCGGATCATGATGTCATCCTCGTCGACACTCCGGGAAAATCCCCGGGGGACACGGAGTATCTGCAACGGCTCCAGGAGATGTTTTCCCCCCGGGAAGCCCTCGATATTCATCTGCTCCTCAGCTCCACGGCAAGTCGGGAAACGCTCCTGGCGGCGGCCGAGCGTTACCGTGTTTTGAAATACGACCGGATTGCCCTGACGAAAATCGATGAATGCATCAGCTTCGGCAATCTGTACGACGTTCTCGATCAGACGGGTACGGCGGTCAGTTATGTCACCAACGGCCAGAATGTCCCCCAGGATATCGAGGAGGTATCCCCGCGGGAGATGGCCAAATTGATTATCAGCAACACGCTGCATTGATTCAGGAGGGAAAGTGGACCAGGCGACAACCCTCAGGGAGCTTGTGAACAACAAAACAAACGATCGTTCCCAAATGGAAATGAAGCGACGGGACAAGAGGCATCGCTCCATCCGGGTCATTGCGATCACCAGCGGCAAAGGCGGGGTGGGGAAGACGAATATCGCGGTGAACCTGGCTTACGCCCTGGCGGTCATGAATCGCAAGGTAATGGTCATGGATGCCGATATGGGCCTGGCCAATATCGATCTGGTTCTCGGTCTTACCCCGAAATACAACCTCTACCATGTCTTGAAAGGTGAGAAGTCGCTCAAGGATATCATCGTCAAAGGTCCACAGGGGATTACCGTTTTACCCGCCGCGTCGGGTATCGAGGAAATGGCGGATCTTTCGAAAGGATACAAACTCACTCTCCTCGATGAGTTGAACGCCCTGGAGGAGCGACCTGATTTTATGCTCGTCGATACCGCCGCGGGGATTGCCGGCAACGTCACCTATTTCAACCTGGCCGCCAAGGAGATCGTCGTTGTAACCTCCCCGGAGCCGACTTCCATGACCGACGCCTACGCCCTGATGAAAATTCTCTTTCAGGGTTACGCGCGGAAGCGGTTTCGCCTCATCATCAATATGGTGAAAAACCAGGCCGAGGCCATGGAGGTGTTTCATCGCCTGCGCCATGCCATGGATCACTTTCTCAGCCTGCAGATCGAGCTTTTAGGCTATGTGGTTTACGACGAAAAGTTCAAGGAAGTCATCAAACGCCAGAAGGCGTTGATGGAGCTTTATCCGCATTCACCAGCCGCTAAATGCCTCTACAACATCGCCGCCAAGGTCTGCAACGAAACACCCGAGGCGGTGGAGGAAGGAAGTCTGGTTTTTTTCGGCAATACGGGCATCTATCATGGCCATGGATAAAAAGAAGCGGGACGAGCTGATCCTCCGTTTCGCCCCCCTCGTGAAAAGTATTGTCACCCGGATGACGGCCAAGCTGCCGATCGACGGAGCGGATAAAGAGGCCCTGATCAACGTGGGCATCATCGGCTTGATGGGCGCCCTGGAAAAATTCGACGAATCGCGCAATGTTCAGTTCGAAACCTATGCAAAATTCCGGATCCGCGGCGCCGTCCTCGACGAACTGCGCCTCAACGACTGGGTTCCCCGGTCGGTGCGCGACAAGGATGACAAGCTCGTCAAGGCCTATCACGAGCTGGAAAAGAAACTGGGCCGGGCGCCTACGGAAGAGGAGGCCGCCGCCCACCTCGGCGTGGAGATGGATGAATATTACCGTCTCCTCACCGGGGCGAAGGCGGTCACGGTAATCAGTACGGAGGACGTGACCGCCGATTATATCGACTATCACACCGACGGGGAATGGTTGCAGTCCGTCGATCAGGGCAATCCCCTGGACCTGCTTACGGGAGAAGAAACCAGAATGCGGTTGAAGAAGGCCATCGATGCCCTGCCGGAAAAGGAACGGGTGGTGATGTCCCTCTATTATTTTGAAGAATTGACGATGAAAGAGATCGGTTGTACGCTCCGACTGACCGAGTCCCGGGTATGTCAACTACATTCCCAGGCTGTTTTGAGGATGCGGGCGGCGCTACGGTATTTACGCGACGAGGAACGGCCGGAGAAGAAGGACCCGCTCCGGTAAGCACTTCCGCCGATGAAACAGAAAGCCCAAATCGACATCATCGATGTCCATGTCCCGGATTCCGATCTGACGCCCGAAGTCGAAGCGACGCCGGCGGTTCCGCCTCCGGAACCGGCCTCCGGGACGCCCGTCGGGAAACGGGGCCGGTGGATCATGGCGGCGACTGGTCTGGCGATCTTTGTGATTGCGGCCTTGGTTACCTTATGGTACTTTACGGCGACGTCGGTTCACAAGGGCCCGCAGGAAGAGCAAAAGGCTGTTCCGGTCGCGGCCGCAGCCGCCCCGGAAAAGCTGCCGCTGAGCAATTTTTATGTCGAGGTGCAAGATGAACAGGGCCGGGCCCGCATCCTGCGATGCAGTTTGATTCTCGATATCGATGTCCGGGAGCGGCCGGCGTTGCTGGCCAAAGAAGTCACGATCCGGAACAGGATCTATAAAATCATCGCCCGCCGTTCCGCGGCCTTACTCCTTGTCCCGGACGAAAAGAAACGGCTCAAGAAGGATATCACCGACGAATTGAACAGCCTCCTGGGCCAAAATGTAATCAAAGACGTTTATTTCGATCAGTTTATATTGTTGTAGAAGTCGGCGACCCCACCCTGCGGCGGCGTCTATCGATGCGTGGATGCGGGCGGGTTGCCGGGAAGAGAGGCACCATGGATGATCAGGAACTTTATCGGGCCCTGGAAACGGCCTTCGTTTCCACGTTTCTTGGGGAGTTGATTCCCGGGATCATTCATAATTTCGCCAATCCCCTCAATGGCATCATGGGCCGGGGGCAGATTATGAGAAGGCGGTTCGATCAGTTGTCGGCAAAACTCGAGCAGTCATCTCCCCAAACGATCGTCAGCCAGGAAGAGCTCTTCCGGAAATTATCGACGGACATAGACGAGATAAACCGAGAATGCGACCGCTTCTACAACATGTTCCAGGATATAAGCGGAAAATTCCACAGCATGGACACCCATGATTGCGGTAAATTTTCCCTTTATCAGCTCCTGGTTCTGGAATTGCGTTTTGCCGATTATTATCTGGCATTCAAACATCAGGTAAAAAAAGAGCTGCAACTGGACGAGAACATCCCGCCCGTAGCGGGGAATTATGCCGCCTGCGCCCTCTGTATCTGGGCGATTCTTAGACAGGCCATGCAGGATATGCAGGATGTGGGCGACAAGAGGTTGCTGGTCAAGACCCGGCAGCATCAGGACGCTGCGGAGGTGAGATTTGAATATCCGGTGGCTTCGGGCTCGCCGGCAGGGCGGGAGGAAGCGGGAAGGGAAGCGATCTTCCGGAGTTCCCCCGCAGTCGAGGGACAGGAACAAATATGGAAGTTGGCCGCAGCACTCTTGAGAACCATGGGGGCGGAGATAGCTGTGGAAGAAAGGGAAGGATGGCGGCATCTCTCCGTAAAGCTTAAATATTAAAGATCATTTCCTGATCTGTCGATAAGGGGTTATAGACCGGGGAACAGATTTCCCTTCCGGAGCGGCATAACCGATGAAGACCATAGAGATGCAGCAATCGCTCGCCCAGCTCCATGTCATGGAGAAGGTGCAGCAGGTCCAGCAGCAGCAGGCGGACCTGCAGCAGCGTCATTTCGCCCTGAAATTGAGTGAAGAGCGCAAACGCCTCAAAGAGCAGGTAAAGGATGCCGACGAGTCGGAATTCCGCCGGCTGCAGGAGCGTCAGGAGGACGGCGGCGCCCATACCGGCAGGGAGGCCGCAAAAAGGGGTCTGCAAAAAAGACCCCCGCCCGCGGATCAAGGGGGGCAACCCCGGGAAGAAGAAGGAAGTCTCATAGATATAAAGGTATAGAGTGTCCATCCAGAATTTAATCCTCATCCAGCTGCTCATCGATGTCCTCCTTTGTCTGTTGCTCGTTTTCTTCTTTTGGCAGATGAATCGCCGGGGGGGGGAGAAAAAGGGCCCGGACCTGACCGGGGCGGACCGGGAGCAATTCCAGAAGTTCATCGAAGAATCCAGGAAATTATCCGCCGAGTTTGTCGCCTCCCTCGAGGAGGGGAGAAAGAATCTGAAATCCCTGGCCTTTGCCCTCGATGAGCGGGAGAGGCGGCTGCGGGAACTCCTCGAAAGGTCCGAACGGCTGCTGAACCGGGAAAGCGGGACACAAAAGACCGCGGTCGGGGAAGGGACCGACCCCTATCGGGAGGTCCTGAAGATGGTGGATGCGGGACTCTCCGCTCAGGAGGTGGCGGACCGGTTGGGAATGACCGCGGGAGAAATAGAGCTGATCAAAAACCTCAAGCGCCGTAAGCCTCAGGAAACGTCATGATCTCACCCCTTGTCTCCGTGACCGCCCCCGGCAATGTGCGCATCGTCACCGCGGAAACTCCGGCGGCGGGCCGCCTTCCGGTCCTGAATCAAGGCGATGTCCTGAGAGGTCTTGTCCTGAAGGCCGGAGAGGATAACCGGGTCCTGCTCCAGATCGGGGACCATAGAATCCCGGCCGATGCCCGGACGGCACTCAAGCCGGGACAGGAACTCGTTTTGCGGGTCGAGGAGACAGGCCCCAGAACGGTCCTGCAGATCATTGCCGATGGTTATCCGGAAGCGAAGACCATCAACCGGTACCTGGTCCTGAATCGCGCCAACCCCCAGGCCCTTAGTGATCTCTTCACGTTGTTCAGACAGGATATTGCCGCCGCCGGGGTAACGGAAACATACCCCGAGGCGATCCGGAGCGACCTCCGGAAGCTCGGCCGGTTGATGGATTCCCTCGTTTTTTCTCAACACACCCTCAATAATCCCGGTTTTGTCAAGGATTACATTCAAGGTCTGGGATTGCTCCTGGAACATGGGCTCTTCCGCGCCCTGGACAACAGTAACCGCCCCGCGGCCCTGCGTGACCGGGAAGGTCTCAAGGGGGGGCTGCAGAAGCTGGCCGGGCTGCTCAAAGAACTGGCCGGGGATGCGGTGGAGAATGCCCCCCGGAGCCGCGAGCCGGCCGTCAATCTTATGAGACAGTCGGAAAGGTCGATAACGGCCCTCGAGATCCAACAGGTGATAAACGTCTTGGCTCGGGAGGAGGGGAGTCCTTATCTCCTTCCCATACCCATGGCCTTCCCCGACGGGATCCGCTTCCAGGATCTCTACATCGAAAGGGACCCCGGGCGTCCCTCGGGCCCCGGGGAGCCCGGCACCCGGCGCTTCGTCCTCTTTCTCGACCTGGATATGCTGGGGGAGATGATGGCGGACGTAAAATTGACGGGTACCAGGATCAGCTGCCGTCTCAAGTGTCGCGAAGCGGCATCCCAGCTCTTCCTTGCCCCCCTGATGCCGGAACTGACGGAGCGTATGACGGCGGCGGGGCTGGAGGTGGTGGAAGCGGTCTGCCAACTGGAACCGGGATTGCCGGAAATCCGCCGTGAATATCGCGATATGCATCTGATCAATAACCGTGAGGCCCTGAATCTGTTTGCCTGAAGAGTCCGTTATGAGAACGCCGTCATCGCCGCCGCTGGCCGCCGCAATCAAATACGATGCCAAAAAAGACCGGGCCCCCCGCCTGACCGCGAAGGGGCGGGGTCTCATTGCGGAAAAGATAATCGCCCTGGCCAAAGAACACGATATCCCCATAAAGGAAGACCCCCATCTGGTCCAGATCCTCTACCGCCTCGATCTGGATGAAGAAATTCCCGCCGAACTGTATCGCGCCGTTGCCGAAATCCTCGCCTTCGTCTACACCCTGAACGAACAGCAGCGCCAGGGATCGTCAAGGAGTTGACATAATTTTCCGGGAAAATTTTTCCTCATACCCGTGCCCCGCCTCCCGGACATCGGCACGCCCAGGTTTGCAACTTTATAACTCATTGTAATCGAACATTAAAATCAGGCCCTCCCCCCCAAAGCGCCGGCGTCAGACTCATGGCATATCTATTGCAAATCATCGGATAAAGACGTTATGTCCGGGAGAATTATGGGCTTCGATGTTCATGAAATTGCCGCTGCCTGTGAGCTGGCCATGCGCCGCATGGATGCGGTGGCCGGCAATGTGGCCAATGTGGGAACACCGGGATTCAAACAGGAATACCTGGTCCTTATCGATGAGCTAAAGGGGAAGGGCAACCCGGCCCGGCGGGAAGAGACGGCCCGGCTGGAATTGCAGATCGACTTTCGGCCGGGAATCGTCAAGCAGACCGGCAATCCCTTCGATATCGCCCTGAGCGGCGAAGGTTTCTTTACCGTCCAGACGGCAGACGGGACCGCGTATACGCGCAAGGGGGATTTCACCCTCGACAAGGACGGCTTTCTGATTACCCAGACCGGGGACAAGGTACTGGGAGAAGGCGGACCGTTACAGATCAACGGCCAGGTCGTCAATGTCGAGGGCGACGGTTCGGTGGTGGTGGACGGCGTTTCCCTGGGGAAACTCAACATCGTCACCTTCAATAACCTGCAGGGCATGAAAAGAGGCGCCGGCGGCTATTACCGGACCGAGGAAAAGGCGGTGCGGATGGACGATCCCGTCGTCCGGCAGGCGCATATCGAGTTGTCGAATGTGAATGTCATCAAAGAGATGGTCAACATGATCGACATCCAAAGAACCGTGGAGTCTTACCAAAAGCTCATGCAGACCATCAGCGACGAGGACAGGCAGGCGACGAGTCGTGTCGGCAAACTGGTGTGACCCGATAGGGAGGTAACAAGATGATCAGATCGCTTTATACGGCGGCCACCGGTATGGCCGCGGAACAGCTCGACCAGGATGTCGTGGCCAACAACCTGGCGAATATCAATACCTATGGCTTCAAGAAATCCCGGGCCAACTTTCAGGATCTCATGTATCAGGTCATGACCAAGGCCGGTTCGATATCATCCACCGGCATTCAACTTCCCGCCGGGATCGAGATCGGCATGGGGGTCCGGCCTGTTTCCACCCAGAAGATCTTTACCCAGGGTGATTTTGTCCAGACCGGCAACAGTCTGGATCTGGCCATCGAGGGGGATGGTTTCTTCCAGGTGGACAGCGGTACGGGAAGGACTTATTATACACGGGCGGGCAACTTCAAGATCAACAAGGACGGCAACGTAGTAAATTCCGATGGTTTGCAGATCGTACCCAGCATCAGCATCCCGAGTACCGCCGTGACGATCACCATCGACAAGACCGGTTCCGTATCGGTGACGGATCAGCAGGGCGCCGTGTCTCAGGTGGGTCAGATTCAACTCGCCCGGTTCGTGAACACCGCCGGCTTGACGAGCATCGGCCGCAATCTCTTCGACAAGACCGATGCCTCCGGCGAGCCCACGGTCGGCAATCCGAATGTGGACGGCCGGGGGTCGATCACCCAGTATTTTCTCGAATTATCCAATGTTAACGTGATTGACGAAATGGTCAAAATGATTGCCGGACAGAGGAATTATGAAATCAATTCGAAAGCCGTTCAGACTGCTGATGCTATGCTGGGCATTGTCAATAATCTCAAGCGGTAGCATTGTTTTGGCCGGCGCCGGCTCTGCCCTGGCCGTGGAAGATGCCGCCATCCGCCAGGAAGTGCGCCGCTACATAGAGAAAAACATGCCCTGGCCCGTTGCCGATGCCCGAATCACCTTTCCCGGTTCGCTTCCGGACTTGTCATCCCTCCGGGAGAAAGGTCTGGCGATCGAGATCGAGAAGAGCGGCACGGGAGAATATGTCGGTGAGGTGCCGTTTATCGTCCGTCTGGCGGATCGTCAAGGACAAAGACGCTCCTTCACCGTCCGGGCCCGGATCGAAGTGGCCCGGGACGTCGTCGTTGCCGACGATACCCTGGCCTACAACCGGATCCTCACCGCCGGGGACGTGAGGGTGAAAAGGAAATGGGTCCGCAGTATGGATCCGAAACTCATCACCTCCATAGATCAGGTGGAGGGGAAGCGACTGGTCACGAATGTCCCGGCGGGGGGAGAGTTGACAACGTATATGCTGAAGGAACCCAAACTCGTCAAAAGGGGGGAAGTGGTAAGGCTTCAGCTCGATCGGGGCGCCATTCAGATATCCACCCTGGCCATCTGTGAGGAAGACGGTGTCCGGGGGGCGCTGGTAAAGATCAAGAATATGTCTTCCAACCGGATCGTCTATGCCAAGGTCAAAGGTGAGAACCATGTGGTCATCGATTTTTAGAGCCGCCGCCTGCTGCCTGCTGCTCTGTCTGCCGGCGGCGTGCGCCTCGGAACACGCGATCAAAAAGGATTTCTATGCCACGCTGCCGCGGGCCATCCCCACCCCGCAGACAAAGCCGGCGCCGGGATCTCTCTGGGTCGGGGAAAACAACCGCAACAACCTCTTTGCCGATTACAAGGCCCGGTACGTAAACGATTCGATCACCATCATCATCGATGAATCCTCCACGGGTCTGAACAAGGCGGCGACGAACACCAGCCGGCAGACCTCCACCGACGCCCGCATCTCCGCCCTCTTCGGCATCGATACCTCGCTGATCAAGGCCAATCCCAACCTGGGCGCCCAACTCGCCGCCGGGGGTTCCTCGGCCAATTCCATGAAGGGAGCGGGGGACACCTCCCGGGGTAATACCCTGTCGGCAAAAATATCCGGCAGGGTGATCCAGGTGCTGGAGAACGGCAATCTGGTCGTGGAGGGACGCAAGCAGGTCACGATCAACGCGGAGGATCAATACATCATCATTACGGGAATCGTAAGGCCCCAGGATGTGTCGGCAACGAACCATGTCTATTCCCAACACATCGCCGATGCGAGGATCGTCTATACCGGCTCCGGGGTTGTGGACGACAAGTCGCGGCCGGGCTGGGGGACGCGGATCCTCGATTGGGTATGGCCTTTCTGAGGGGTATCCTTTTCGTCATGAGGCGGAAGCCATGAAAAGCAAAGGAATAAGTATCATTCTCCTGGCGGTGCTCCTGGTCGTGACCTCCCTGGAGGCCCAGGGGGCGAGAATCAAGGACATTTGCGGTATCGGGGGGGTCCGCTCCAACCAGCTTGTGGGCTACGGTCTGGCCGTGGGGCTCATGGGAACCGGCGACGATGTGAAGAACGGCTACACCCGGGAGACGATCGCCAATATGCTGTCCCGGCAGGGGGTCCACATGCGGGACCGGATTGCCGACGTCAAATCCAAGAATACGGCGGCGGTGATGGTGACCGCCAATTTGCCGCCCTTTGCCAAAAACGGCACGCGGATCGACTGTACCGTCTCTTCCCTGGGGGACGCGACCAGCCTCCAGGGGTCCACCCTGATCATGACGCCCCTCCGGGCGCCGGACGGGGAAATTTATGCCGTCTGCCAGGGGCCGATCCTGTTGGGGGGATTTGCCGCCGCGGGGGCCAACGCCTCGGTGGTCAAGAATCAGACAACGGTGGGGATTGTGGCCAACGGGGCCCTGGTGGAGCGGGAAGTGGCGACGGACTTCGCCAAGGCCAACACCTTCACCCTGAACCTTTACAATCCCGATTTCACCACCGTGCGACAGATGGCCTCCCGCCTTAACAGCCTCCTCGGGGAGAGTATCAGCGCCTACGCCAAGGATTCGGCCACGGTGGTGATCAAGGTCAACGATGAATATCTGCCGTCCATTACCACCATCATTTCGGAAATAGAGAACGTCGATGTGCCCATCGCCATGTCGGCGGTGGTCGTCCTGAACGAGAAGACGGGAACCGTCGTGATGGGGGAATATGTCCGCATTTCTACAGTCGCCATCGCCCACGGCAACCTGAGCATTACCATCAAGGAAAACGTCAACGTATCGCAGCCCCTGCCTTTTTCTCCCGCGGGACGTTCCGCACTGCCGGCGGTGGTGGATCAGAAGGCGGGCACGGTGATGGCCCCGGGCGGGCAGACGGTGGTCACCAAGGATACGAATGTCAAGGTGGCGGAGGAAAAGAAGCAACTCCTCATGCTCCCCCAGGCCGTGACTATTCAGGATGTGGTGCAGGCCCTGAATGCCATCGGTGTTTCCCCCCGGGATCTCATCACCATCCTGCAGACGATCAAGGCCGCGGGGGCGCTGCAGGCGGAACTGAGGATCATCTGAAGATGGAGATCAAAAACAGTCCTCTCGCCACCTCGACTGCCGGTCTCACCGGCCAACCGTTGACCCCGGAGAAGGAAAAACAACTGAAAAAGGCCTGTGCGGATTTCGAAGCCATGTTCGTGTATGAATTGTTCAAGACCATGCGCCGGACCGTCCCCCGGGGCGGACTGCTGCCCAAGACTACCGGTTATGATTCCTGGGATATGGTTATGGATCAGCATGTCGCCGAAGAACTATCCAAGCGGAACGGCGGCCTGGGTCTCCAGAAAATCATCTACGAACAGGTGATAAAAACGATGAAACCGCCGGTGGAGAAAAAATAAGTTCCTTCCTGAATAAAGTTTTTTCCGATACGTGCCGATATAGGGTTTAAAAAGAGGCTTTTCTCACGAGGTGGGTCATGAAAATAACCGATGGCAGAGACGCGACGCTGCAGTTTATCCAGCAGTATCAGAAGAATGAGGCCGTCCGGGGTCCGAACGTGGCGGGGGCGCCCCAGGGTTCCCTTCTGCCGGAAGAGAAGGTGGACATCTCCAGCCGGGCCAAGGAATACCAGGCCATTAAAGAACTGGTGGACAAGGCTCCGGAGGTCAGAGAGGAGAAGGTTCGGGAATTGCAGCGTCAGATAGACAACGGCACTTACCGGGTCCCGGCCGAAGAGCTGGCGAAAAAGATCGTCGGGGAGAATTTGCTGGATCTTTTTGCTTGAATCGCCATCACCCGTAGGAAAATTTTGCCCACCCCCCCACCCGGCGGCTCCTTTTGAGCAGCCGGGTGTTCTTTTATGATAAAAGCTGAGAAATACATAAATTATATTCAGTAATTGCAGCCCATACAACGATCGGGCGCATGGTATGGCGATTGCATGGCAATGATAAAAAGTTCTCTCCGCCCCGCCGGGCGGCAAACTTCAGGAGCCGAGGCATGGAACGTAACCTATCGCTACTTTACGAATCGCTCTTTTCCATTCTAAGCAGCGAACTGGCGATTTATCGGGAAATGGAGGGGATTCTGCAAAGCGAGAAAAAGGCTATCGTCCTTTCTTCCCTGCCCGTTCTGGCCGAAAGCAACCAACTCAAGGAGGAGATGGCCAACCGGGCGGCGGTCCTGGAACGGTCCCGCATGGAGGTGGTCAGGCAGATTGCCTCCCACCTGCGGGTCGCACCCGAAACGATCAATCTGACCCATCTGATGAGTTATCTCCAGGTCTCGGAACAGGAGCGCCTGCGCCGTTTCCAGGCGGAGCTGAAAGAGATGACGGTGAAGATCAGGACCCTCAACAGCGAAAACCGTCAGCTTGCCGAGGCGGCGCTGCTGTATGCCAAAAGCTGGTTCGAATACTTCCGTCAGCTCATGAGTCCACAAAAGGGATATATAGGTAACGGGCGGGTCCAGCATGCGTCCATAAACGGCAAACTCATCAATAAGAGAGGCTGAAGGACATGTCGATAAGCAGTCTGCTGAATGTCTCGAAAGATTCCATGATTTCCTATCAGCTGGCCATGGACATCACCGGCGGCAATATCTCCAATGTCAACACCGCCGGATATTCCCGCCAGCGGGCGGTGTTCGCGGCGACGGGCAATGTGAACGCCAAGGCCGCCTCGGCGCAGTTGAGTGTCAAAATCGAAACGGTCGAGCGGATGTTCGACGGCTACACGGAGATGCAGATCGCGGAACAATCGCAAAAGGTCGGCGCCGGCGAGACCAAGAACAGTATGTTGCAACGGGTGGAGACCGTGTTCGATGAAACCAACGGCGCGAAACTCAATGACGTCATCGGCCGTTTTTGGAGTGCCTGGGACGATCTGGCCAAAAGACCCGCCGGGCAGGCGGAACGCGACGCCCTGGTGTCCGTGGCCGGAGAAATGACCTCGATGTTCAATACTTACGGTGACCAGCTGTACAGCCTCCAGCAGAACATCGATGACAACGTCAAAAACACGGTGGCCCAGATCAATAGCTATACCGCGGATATCGCCTCCTTGAACAGGCAGATCGGTCAGACGGCGGGCGGCGGGGGGGAAACGAACCGTCTCCTCGACGAACGCAACGCCCTGCTGAAACAACTATGCGGTCTGGTCAACTGCCAGTATATCGGTGGGCCCAACAATGCCCTGAATATCTATCTGGTCAACGGGCAAGCCCTCGTGGAGGGGGAAACGAGTCACGCTTTGGGCGTGATCAAGGGCAGTGACTCGGAGTTTTATGATGTCGTCTACAAAGAAAAGGCGGGGGAAAGCATCAATCAGTACCTGGCCGCGACCAAGGGCCGTCTGGGGGCGCTGCTCGACGCCCGCGACGGGATCATTCCCTCCTACCTGGATAAAATAGACGACCTGGCCGGAACGATCATGACCCAGGTCAACGACATTCACGCCCGGGGCTTCGATGCGCAGCGCAACCTGGGAGGTAAGTTCTTGGTGGTGGAACCTGAGGATTCGGTTGCCTATGCCCGCCATCTGGCCGTCAACCAGATGATTATCGCCGATTCTGGAAAGATCGCCGCCTCCGCCACGGTATCCGGTGACGGGGAACAGGCGGCGGCCATCGCGGCCCTGAAGGATAAGTTGATCATGAACGGCGGCCAGGCCACCGTGAGCAGCTTCTACGCCTCCCTGATCGGACAGCTGGGCCGGGAAGTCGCCGACGCCGGCCGTAATGCGGAATACCAGGCCAATGTGATGACCCAGTTGGCCAATCAGCGGGAAGGCATCTCGGGGGTATCCATAGATGAGGAGATGATGAATCTCATCAAGTATCAGATGGGCTATCAAGCCGCCGGGAAGCTCTGTCAGGTCGTGGACGAAATGATGAACACCCTGATGTCTTTGGTGAAATAGGAGACGGGAGCCATGACCATCCGGATCACCGATAATATGCGCTACAATACGACCGTGGGCAATCTTTTCACCATCCAGCGGCAGTACAACGAGGTGATGGAGAAGCTGGCCAGCCAGAAACGGATCAACAAGCTTTCCGACGATGCGTTGGGTTCCTCGCAGCTCGTGGACTTCAAAAAGACGCAGCACGACATTACCGGTTACCGGAAGAATGCCGATGACGCCCTTTCCTGGCTGTCGATGACGGAAAGCACCCTGACCGGCGCCAATGACCTGCTGGTCAAGGCGGGCGAACTGGCCGTTTCCCAGTCCTCCGCATCGGCAAATGCCTCCAGTCGCAAGATCGCCGCCCAGAATGTCCAGGCCCTCTACGATCAACTGCTGTCCCTGGCCAATACCAAGCTGGGTGACCGCTATCTTTTCGCCGGTTCCCAAAACGACGCCGAACCCTTTACCGGTTCCCGTCGGGAGGCGGGCATAGACGCCCCGACCGCCGCCGCCGGCAATGGATACGCCGGCAAGGTGACCGCCGCCGGGACATATTTGGGGGAACGAAACAACACCTATGTAATCAAGATCATCGAGGGCGGCGCCGAAGATACGGCGACATTCAGCATCTCCCGGGACGGCGGCAAGACCTGGGATGCGAAAAGCGCCCCCGGGGCGATGACCGGCCCGATCGATGTCGGGGACGGAGTCTCCATGACCTTTACCCCCGGGACCTTCGCCACCGGGGATATATTCTACGTCAACGCCTCGGCGCCGGGCTATTACCGGGGGAACGGCGACGACCTCTCGGTAGCATTGGGAAAGGACACCGCCGCCGTTTACAATGTCACCGGCGAGGCGGCGTTTACGGACCGCGGTCCGGGAAAAGTGGATGTATTCCAGACCCTGGCGGACCTCAAGGCGGCCCTGGAAAACAACAAACCGGGGGATGTGGCCGCTCAGCTAGACAAGCTGGAAAAGGGGCGGGAACAGATCAACCTGGCGATATCCAAATGCGGTACCGCGGCAAACAGGATGGAAATGACCAAGAACAGTCTCGAGAAGCTGAGCGAAAACATGACGACGATGATTGCCGACATCGAAGATGCGGACATCGCCGGGCTGGCGACGCAGGTGGCCGCCAAACAGGTGGCCCTGCAGGCGTGTTATGAGGTGGCGGCACGGATCCAGAACAATACGATCTTGAATTTTCTCAAATGACGGAGGCCTGAACATGTTGATCCTGACAAGGAAGTTGGGAGAAGCGGTAAACATCGGCAGTGAAATAAAAGTCACGGTTTTGGACATCAAGGGGAATTCGGTGCGGATCGGTGTGGAGGCCCCCCGCCAGGTGGCGGTACACCGCAGCGAGATCTATGAGCTTATTCAGGAGCAAAACACCCAGGCGGCGGCCATGGCGGCGGAAATAAGCCTCGACGAGATCCTGGGGCATTTGCGGAAGGAGAAGGAAAAATGAAGATCAAGACATCGCGTTTCGGGACCATCGAAGTTGCGGAAGAGGAATTCATCTACATCAAAGGCGCCATTCTCGGCTTCGAGAGATTGACCCGTTTTGTGCTGTTGATCAGGGATGACCGGAATCCGCTGTGGTGGCTGCAGGCAGTGGACGATCCCGCCGTGGCCTTCGTCGTCGTCAACCCCCGGTTGATAAAAAGGGATTACGATCCGCCGGTTTATGAAAGCGAGCTGGAGTTTCTCGATATCAGGGACAAGGACGACATCGCCCTGCTGGCCATCGTCACTATCCGTTCCAACCCCTTCCGCGTCACGGCCAACCTGCGGGCGCCGCTCCTGATCAATGCGGCGAACAGAATGGGAAATCAGATCGTTTTGGAGGAGCCCGCTTATCATGTCCAGTTCGATATCCTCGACCACCGGCAGGAACTTCAGGAGATGGGAAGTGAAGAAGGCAAAGGTCTGGAAAGACTCGCGAAACAGACATGCGCCGCCCCGGCTTAGCGGCGCCGGAACGGCCGCACCCCCGGGCTAGACCTGCCGGTTGAAGATCAGGCCGGCCAGTTCGGACATCCGCGCATACAGGTTCTGGATCTCTTTGGGGGGGATCTCCCTGATCACCTCCCCCGTTTCCTTGTCGGCGACGACCACGGCGACCTTTTCCCCCCGGTTGCCGTAAGTGCTGAACTCCAGGCTGACATTCATTTGCTTGATGTGCTCCTGCATCTGCTTGACCATGAACGAGAGTTGCTCATCACCTGCCCGCTGGTCGCCGGCCAGCGAATTTTTCACCGGCGTCTCGTGCTTTTTCTGCTCGCCCGCGTTAGAATAAATCGTCATGGGGTATGACGATTCTACGGCTCCGGTATTCATGATCTCACCTCCTTGTGAATAAATACCCTTGCTTCATTAATCGGCATTTGGCACTGAAACTTGAATGGAAGGAAACTCAGGATTTGCAGCTGATAAACTTGGGCGGGCCTTCGCCGGGCGACGAATATTCCTTGATCCCCTGTCCCTGCTGCCGGAGGCCGGCCAATCGGTCCAGCAGATCACGCCGGCGTGCGGCGGACAACCTTGCGCAGGCTTGATTTTCTATCTCGATCGCCTGGAGCGTCTCCAGGATTTTCCTCCGGCAAGCGTTCCCGGGGGCATTTTGTCGGACGACAGGGGAAGGACTTTCACGCTCGATCAGGTGATCCAGGATGCCGATGACCCGGATCAACTCCTCCCGATCCTGGAGTAACTGCCCGGCCGCCGCCCCCTCCTCCTCTTCGGCCAGTGCCGCTTTCAGTTTGGTGGTGGTGGCAAGAAACAGCCGGCAGGCCTTCAGTTTACGTTCCAGAAGAACCTCGGGATCGAGACTGCTTGCGGTCCTCACGGCGCCGGGCGTCATTTCATGCGCTCCAGGTCCGGGCCACGGGAGTTGTTTTGACAACGGACAACGGGATCCCGGCCGGCCGCTCACCCCGGCCCGCCGTCGGCGCCTTGGCCTCTCCGTTCGCCCCGATGGCCGCCCAGGCCGATAAAAGCTCTTCCAGCAAGCCGATGATCCGGTCGAACACCTTCAGGTCTCTTTTCAGATCCGCTTCGATGAGCGCCTGGTTCATAAACAGGTACAGGCCCCGGAGATTTTTGGAGATATCCCCGCCCTTTTCCATGTCCAAAGAGGCGTCCAGTTCGTGGATGATATCCAGTGTCTTTTGCAGGGCCTTGGCCTTGGTTTCGTAGTCTTTCTTCAGATATGCCTCCCGGGCGATCTTCAGGCTGTTGATGGCGCCGTCATAGCACATGATGACCAGCTTCAGCGGATTGGCCGTCAAGACGTTCGCCTCGCGATAGGTGTAGGCAACATTCTGATACATATACTCTCACCTCTCCTTTCTTCCCTCAGGATTGCGATGAATTCCATCCGTTCGCCGCGGCGTTAAGCTGACCCGAGAGCCAGTTGCTCTGGGACTGTATCTTTTGGAGGGCCAACTCCATCTGCATATAGCGGTTGAGGAGCTGTTCCCGCTTGCGTTCGAGCCGGGCCTCCATATCGGTGATCTGTTTGTCGTATTCACTGATGCTGTTCCGGAGGGAATTCTGTTTGAAGCTCACATACCCCGTCAGGGAATCCGTAATGTTGAACAGGGCGCGGTCGAACAGTTCCGCGACCCCCAGGGTCAGTTTGACGTTGCCGATGTCTCCCGTGGCGGTGCCGGTGTATTTGACCACGAGTCCGGCGACGTTGGCCTCGCCGTCGCTGCCGCGGAGCAACTGTCCGGTGCCCGTGGCCTTTTCCCCGTTGATGGTGCCGGTGACATCCTGACCGTTGGCGACGGTTTGATCGCCGCCCGTCCAGAGAAGGTCATTTTCCTGATGAATGGTGAAGGCCGCCGCGGAACCGTAGCTGTTGTGGGCAAGGACCAGGTGGCCGCCTCCGTCCACGGTGGCGGTGATATCCATGGCGTAGCGTCCCTGCTTACCGCCGGTATTTTCTGTTGTCACGGTCCCGAAATCGAGGGCGTGGGGCAGGGGATCGAAGGAGAAGGACAGGTTGCTGCTCCCCGCCGTTTTATCGGTCACGACGATCCGGCCCGCGGCGTCGACGGCGGCCGTCACCTGGTTGCCGTAGGCCGTCTCGATGGCGGCGAGAAGCCCCTGGACCGTATCCGCGGCGACATCGTTGATCCGGTAGGAACCGCTGATGCCGGCGCCGTTCCGCGCCGTCCCCGAAAAGGTGATGGTATCGCCGGCGACGAGGCCCGCCGAGACGCCGCCGCTGTCGTAGATGTCCTGCCAGGATGTGGCGGCGGTGATCGTGGCGGTCCGGCCCGCATCGGCATACAGCGCCTCGCCGCCGGCCAGTACCTGGGTATACACCGCGGCCAGCTCGCTGTTCACCGCGGCCGCTATCTGCTGCATGGTCATGCCGGAGGTAAGGGCGATGGTTGCCGTTTTGCTCCCCTCGACGATGGTCAGCGTCTCGTCCGCGGCTAACGCCGTATTGTCGGACGGAGCGGAGGTGCTCCGGGTGGCGGCGGTGTCGATATGCACCAGGTAATCACCCTGCCTGGTGGTATGGAGATTGGAGATGTACTGCAGGACGCCCGTATCGGTGGCGCCGTTGACGGTGAAGAGTTTTTGGACGTCGCTGAAGTTGTTGGTCAGGTTGCGCTTCAGCACGGTATTGTCGATGGAGAGCTGCCCCTCCTTATCCACGTTGACGCCCACCAGCCCCAGAGTGGAAAAGGATGACTCCACACCCCAGACGCTTTGCAGCAGGGTCGTCGACAGGTCGTTCTTTACGGAGAACAGGGTGCCGTCCGCAAAGAGGACGCCGCCGGCCTTTTTGTTGACGGCGTCGTAGGAACTCTGGGCCCCGATATAGGAGAAGACGCTGTTATAGCTCGTCACAAAGGCGCTGATCTTCGTCATGACCGCATCGATGTCCCGGACGATGTCCAGGGAGACGGTCGTCTCCGGATCCGCCTTGGCCAGATTGAGGGTGACGCCGGTGATGACATCGTCGATGGTGTTCGATGTCCGGGTGATGTCCTCCCCGTCCACGGTAAGGGAGGCGTCCGCGCCGGCGGTGATCTGTCGCCTGCGAATACTGGCGGCGCTGCCCAGGTCGCCGTCCGTGTCAAATCTCAGGGTGCCGTCGTCTGCGCCTCCGGCATCCTTGACGCTGATCTGCACCGACAGGGGGCTAACGCCGGGGGAGTTGGCGGTGACCTGCAGCCGGCCGGTACCGGTTATGGTCGCCGTGACGTTGCCAAAGACCGTTTCCAGCTTGTCGAGGAAATCTCCCAGGGTGGTCGTGTCGGAAAGAGCGAAGGAGTCGTCGGATACATCGACGCCGTTGCTGTCTTTGCCCGCGAGGTGGATGTAATCGGTATCCAGATAGCCGGTGTAACCGTCGATGTCCTTGATCAGGGTGTCGCGGGTGACGGCGGCCCCGCCGGTGGTATTGGCGGTATCACCGGTGACCCCGTAAACATCCGCGACGCCGGCCCTGAGGAAGCCCAGGGTCTCCAGGATGTTGTTTTTATCCGTATAGGTATTGGTGCCGCCGGCGACCATGAGGCGGTAAACGGTCGCCCCGTCGACCGTTTCGCTGGTGATCGCGGCGGTCAAACCGGCGGCCTCCAGCTTGGTCTGGATGCTCAACAACGTATCGGTCTTGAGGTCGATGGCGTCGATCTCCTGACCGTTGATGACGATCTCGCCGGCGGCGGCGCTTTGCCCGGCGCTTAGGCCCAGCAGGGAGGCGATGGCGACATTCGCGGCGCTGAAGCGGTCCGTCCGGTCCCCGCCGGGGAGATGATTCTTCACGGTGCGGCCGGTATCCGTGAAGCCCAGACGGTTGAGAAGGTCGTCGGCACCGCCGTTTGCCAGACTGATCCCGGCGGCACCGGTGCGGTCGCTGGTCAGAAAAAGGCGGTAGTCGTTCCCGCCGTAATTGACGATACTGGCGGTTACGCCCGTCGGGGCGGCACCGGTGTTGGCGCTGTTGATCTTGTCGCGGAGATTGGCCAGGGTGTCGGTGGCGGCGACGGCGACGGCGGCGCCGTTAATGAGGATCTCTCCGGCATAGTCCGCACCCAGGGCGCTGCCGGGAGATGTAAAAGACGCGGAGGAAAGCTTTTCCGCCGTGGCGAGGCTGTTGACCTTCAGGGAGTATTTGCCGAGGGATGCCGTTTCCGAAACGGACACGGAAAGGATGTCCCCGGCCTTAACGGTGGCGCTGTCGGTGGTCGCGTTCGCCTTGAAGACCGAGAAGGCCTCGGGGGTCTTGAGATTGACGGCCGCGGTCTTGAGGCTGAGGAGCTTGCTGTTGAAGGATTGCCATTCGGTGAGTTTACCGGCGTCCGATGTCTTCTTGTTGCTGACGGTATCCACCCGCCGATGATCGATGGCGATGAGTTTGGTGATCATCGTCTGCCAATCGAAACCGCTGGAAAGACCGCTGATCAGGTTGGTACTCGAACTCATCTGAAATCTACCTCCGGCAGGTATTCAAGGTCGGGCTGTCCTTACCTTTAGCATCGGAAAATTTTGCCCATTACTTTAATCTGAATATCTATTTAGCAAGATCATTGCCAAAGGAAACCCCGCAGCTTGCGCGGCGGGGTTTCCCGGTAAAAGTGTCGCTTCGCGAAGTTATTTGAACAGCGACATGATCATCTGCGGGGCCTGGTTGGCCTGGGAAAGCATGGCCGTGCCCGCCTGGAGGAGAATCTGGTTCTTCGTGAAGCTGGTCATTTCCGCCGCCATGTCCACATCACGGATGACCGAATCCGCGGCGCTGAAGTTTTCGATCGTTGTCGCCAGGTTCGCGGATGCGTAAGCGAACCGGTTCTGGGCGGCACCGACACCGCCGCGATATTCATTGAGCTTGCTGATGGCCGCATCGACCGTGGTCAGAAACGCCTGGGCCTTGGCGGCGGTATTCATCTGATCGGCCACGAGGCCGCTATCGAGAGAGCTGGATGCGATGCTCGACAGGGTGACGCCGATCCGGTCATTGCTCGTGTTTCTCGTCCCCACCTGGAAGTCCGAGGCGGCGGCGGCACTGGCGATGATCGTCCCGCCGCTGGATGTGGCGGTGAAGTTTTCGTTGATGGTGACCTTCAGGCCCAGGGCCGCGAAGGAGACCTCCGCCGTGGCACCGGCGGCAGCACCTGAGACACCGTAAACGGTCTGGGAAACCCGTCCACCGGCCAGGGTGGCGGACGCGGTGATGTTGTAGCTCCCATCCGCCTGGGTGACCGCAGCCACCGTATAGGTCACGGAAGACTGCAGGCCGGAAACGGACTGGAGACCCGCCGAGGCGAGAGTCCAGGAACCCGTCTTCGTGTCGCTGACCCCAAAACTGCCGTCCACGAGCTTCGAGCCGGCATACTCGGTGGAGTTGGCGATCCGGTCGATTTCCAGGATCAACTGATTCCCTTCCGCATTGATCTTGTCCAGGTTGCTGCCCGCATTGGCCGAGGCCGCCTGGGTAGCCAATTCCTTGAGCCGGGTCAGCATGTTGCCCACCTGGTCCATGGCCCCTTCCGCTACCTGGAGCAGGGCGTTACCCTCCGTGACGTTCCGGCTCGCCACATTGTAGCTGGCGATAGAAGCCCGGAATCCCTGAGAAATCGAGAGCCCCGCCGCATCATCCTTGGCGGAATTGATGCGATAACCGGAAGAAAGACGCTCCAACGACTTGCTCATCGCCGCATCGGAAATCCCCAGATTCCGCTGCGCATTCATGGCCGCGATGTTGTTCTGAATTCTGAATCCCATAATCTTTATCCTCCTTGATTTTTTGATTTATTTCATGGCATCCGTGCCAATTGTCATATTTGTTGTAGTCAATGTTGCAAAAAAAGGTCGGGCGGTGATTTCCGCCGCCTTTACCCGTCCCGCATGAGACGCTCACCCCCTTTCCATTTCGGCCCGGCCGCTTTTGCCGCCGGAAAAAATTTCCCTGTCCAGCTCTTTGTCTGAGGATGATGCAAGGCACATGCCAAAAAAAACCCCGCAGTTTTCACTGCGGGGTTTTTCAAAGGGTTGATCGGAATGTTATTTGAACAGCGACAACACCATCTGCGGGGCCTGGTTGGCCTGGGAGAGCATGGCCGTGCCCGCCTGGAGGAGAATCTGGTTCTTCGTGAAGCTGGTCATTTCCGCCGCCATGTCCACATCACGGATGACCGAATCCGCGGCGCTGAAGTTTTCGATCGTTGTCGCCAGGTTCGCGGATGCGTAAGCGAACCGGTTCTGGGCGGCACCGACACCGCCGCGATATTCATTGAGCTTGCTGATGGCCGCATCGACCGTGGTCAGAAACGCCTGGGCCTTGGCGGCGGTATTCATCTGATCGGCCACGAGGCCGCTATCGAGAGAGCTGGATGCGATGCTCGACAGGGTGACGCCGATCCGGTCATTGCTCGTGTTTCTCGTCCCCACCTGGAAGTCCGAGGCGGCGGCGGCACTGGCGATGATCGTCCCGCCGCTGGATGTGGCGGTGAAGTTTTCGTTGATGGTGACCTTCAGGCCCAGGGCCGCGAAGGAGACCTCCGCCGTGGCACCGGCGGCAGCACCTGAGACACCGTAAACGGTCTGGGAAACCCGTCCACCGGCCAGGGTGGCGGACGCGGTGATGTTGTAGCTCCCATCCGCCTGGGTGACCGCAGCCACCGTATAGGTCACGGAAGACTGCAGGCCGGAAACGGACTGGAGACCCGCCGAGGCGAGAGTCCAGGAACCCGTCTTCGTGTCGCTGACCCCAAAACTGCCGTCCACGAGCTTCGAGCCGGCATACTCGGTGGAGTTGGCGATCCGGTCGATTTCCAGGATCAACTGATTCCCTTCCGCATTGATCTTGTCCAGGTTGCTGCCCGCATTGGCCGAGGCCGCCTGGGTAGCCAATTCCTTGAGCCGGGTCAGCATGTTGCCCACCTGGTCCATGGCCCCTTCCGCTACCTGGAGCAGGGCGTTACCCTCCGTGACGTTCCGGCTCGCCACATTGTAGCTGGCGATAGAAGCCCGGAATCCCTGAGAAATCGAGAGCCCCGCCGCATCATCCTTGGCGGAATTGATGCGATAACCGGAAGAAAGACGCTCCAACGACTTGCTCATCGCCGCATCGGAAATCCCCAGATTCCGCTGCGCATTCATGGCCGCGATGTTGTTCTGAATTCTGAATCCCATAATCTTTATCCTCCTTGATTTTTTGATTTTCCGGCATCCTTGCCGGGTTGGCTGTGAAAAAATTTCCTAGTCCTGTAAAACCTTCCTGCCGCTTTCTCTTCCCAACCTCCTTTCCTGTCCTGGTCTCTTTCTTTGGTTGCCGTTTTTTCCATTCGATACTATTATCGGCTGAGGAAAGGAAATACTTGAGGCAAAAAAAGCAGTGGATTTAATACAAAAAAACACGATTGCTCAAAAAAAACAGAAGCTGTTGAAAACTAATCGTCGGATGAACTGATCTTTTCAGGGGGCTGTTGTTGAGAAGGACACACCTTCGTCACGGCGACGGGCACAAAAGGATCACTGTTCCTAATCCCTCGGTAAGATCACACCCGGCGGCTGATACCTTTTTATTCTGCTTCTCCGGCTTTATTTTTACCGGTTCGAAAAAATGAAGAGCCTGTAAAAATAACGTTTTGTAAACCAATCATTTGGGCAGGAGCGAAAGGATGGCGGACGTCGCGGCGGCATAACCCTCGGAAGCGGGCAGGGCGGCCCGGATTTCCTCTACCAGTGCGGTAAGGTCGTCGCAACTGTTTATCGTCCGTGACCGGGGCAGACCCAGTGCTGCGAGGAGCCGGTCGCATCTGTCAATGAATCCCTCCAGGCGACCCTTGCGGAGCTCGATTTCGCAAAGAGACAGCAGGGCCTGAATGGGCCTTGCTTCCAGGGTCAGGACCCGTTCGAAGAAGGTCTCGGCGTTCTGCAAGTCACCGAGTTGCAGGGATATCTCCCCGAGGTTAAGCCAGGGCAGGGCCGGGGCGGGATTCACGGCCACGGCGCGACCGAAGACCTCGATAGCCCCGGCCGGGTCGTGCTGACGCCGCTTTAGTTCCCCAAGTTTGCATAAGGTGTTGTAGTCGTCCGGGCAGGTCTTGATCAGGGCATCCAGGGCACGTGCCGCCGTGTCCGGATCACCGGCCGCCAGGGAAAGATCGGCCAGACGATTAAGCATGGCGGCATCGTCCGTGCCCAATTCGAACAGCCGGACGAGACTCGTCCTTTCCCCTTCCTGATCGCCGCGGCGATGATGCCATTTGGCCAAAACGAACCAGACCGCCGGTTCATCGGGCGCCTCCCGGTGTGCCAGATCGAGATAACGAGACGCCGTTTCCATATCCTGCGAGCAATCGAGGTGGTGGATGGCGATATGGAGCAGGCAACGCCACTTGTCGTCCGCCGCCGCCACGGCGGCCCGGTAGTGCTCCGCCATCAGCGGGAATTCTTTCCGGGCGTGATGGGCGTGACCCAGGAGGGAATGGATTCTCCATCCCTCCCGGATACTGCTGTTCAGAACCACGCCGGCCCGGTCGGGATGGGTCTCGAAAAGATCTCTCAGTTCCAGGTAACGCCGTCCATATTTTAGGAGTTCCCGCCAGTTCTTCTCCTCGGCCGCCAGAACGGCCAGCATATAGATGGAATCGAGATGGTCGGGGTATTTCCGCAGGGCCCGGAGGGAATAATCCCGGGCCCCTTGCCGGTCACCCAGTTCGAAAGACGCCAGGGCGGCGTTATGGTGGGTCGTGAGATAGATGACGTCGGTATGATCGCCCTGTTCCGCCAGCTCGATGGCCTGCCGGGATTCCCCCAGGGATTCCCGGTACATTCCCCGGGCCAGGTAGGAGGTGCCCAGATAGTGGTGCGGCATGGGATTCTCCGGGGCCTCCTGGATCTGTTCTTTCAAGAGGGAGACGGTCCGCAGGAATTTTTCCTGGGATTTCTTTTCTTCCACGTTGTAACCGTAGTGCATCAATTCCACACGGGACATTTTCGGCCGTTGGACGCCCACCACACGGTTATGGACGCGCCCTTCGTAATGTATGACGCCGTTGTTCCGGAGGAGCCGCTCCGAGTTGTGACGGGCCTGCTTTTTACCGCCGCTGAAGATGCTGATGACATTGCAGTACACGGCATCCGCATCCCCCGCCTCCCGGACGGCCTGGCGGAGGAGGGCCCCGGAGCCGGCAAGAAGTTCCTCATCCGCATCGATCGTGAGGATCCAGTCGCCGGTGGCGTAACTCATGGCCTGGTTGCGGGCGACGCTGAAACTGTTTTGCCAGGGGTGGAAATACACCCGGTCGGTGAACCTTTGCGCGATTTCCACCGTTTTGTCCCGGGAGCCCGTGTCCACGACGATGATCTCGTCCACCCAGTCCTGGATGCTCTGCAGGCAGTTCTCCAGAAAGGCCTCTTCATCCTTGACGATCATGCAGGCGCTGATCTTAGGTTCCTTGTCCCGGGCCGGCCGGTCAGGATCGCCGAGGCCGGCGAGGAGATTACGGACTGTTTCCTCATCAGGGTCGATGCGATGGGCCTTTCCCAGATAGTGCCGCGCCCGGTCCTTCATCCCTTTGCGGGCGAAGAAGATGCCGATGGCCCTCACAGCCAGGAAGGGTTCGGGAGCCGTCGCCTCCGCCCGGGCGAAGGAGTCCTCGGCCCGTGTTTTATCGCCCAGCTCGTAATGGGCGATACCGATGAGGACATGGATGTTCCAGGCGTCATTGAGGGAGCAGGATGCCAGGCGTCCGAAGCGGGCGGGGTTTTCCTCGAGTTCCTTGACCAGGCGCAGATAGCAATCGCCGTGGTGAACCAGTTCCCGCCAGTTCTGGGTATCGAAGCAGATGACGATCATTATGAAGTGGCTGTCGAGATGATCGGGGAACCGGGCCAGAGACTGGAGGGCGGTTTCCCGGGCCCGGGGGAGATTTTTGAGACGGTAATAGGCCAGGGCGACATTGTAGCGGGTCCAGAGAAAGATAACATCGTCGTTGCCGGCGGCGGCGGCGAGGCTGAGGGCCTCCCGGCCGTGGGTAAGGGCAGGTTCGTACATCTCCCGGCTGAGATAGGAACAGCTCAGATAGTGGTGGGTGTACGGGTTGCGTGGATCGTCGGCGAGGTCCAGACGGAGGAGCCCTTCGGTGCGTTGAAATTTCTTTTCCGCATCGCCGGCGGTATTGTCATAGCCGTAATGGAGGAGGCGGATCGGGGCGAGCCGGGAGTTCCGGATCCCCACGAGCCGGTTGTGGACCCGCCCCTCGTAGTGGATGACACCGTTGTTGCGGAAGATGCGTTCCACGTAATGGGCGCCGCGGACCTGCCGCTGCCGGGCATAACTGACGATCTGGACGGCTACGGCGTCGATGTCCGGTTCGGACAAGACCCTGCGCACTAAAGGAATGTCCTCCCGCACCAGTTCCTCGTCGGCGTCGATTTGAAAGATCCACTCCCCCCGGGCGTAGGCGAGATAATGGTTCCGGGCCGCGCTGAAACTGTCTTGCCAGGGATGAAAATATATCCGGTCCGTATATTTTCGGGCCAGGGCCACGGTGCGGTCCGTAGAGCCGGTGTCGACGATCACGATCTCGTCGGCGACGGTCTCCACACTCCGGAGACACTGCTCGATGTACCGCTCTTCGTTTTTGACGATCAGACATACCGACAGGGCCGGAGAGCCCTTTTTTGCCGTCGGGGTGGTCGCCGCCGTCTTTTTTTTCCTTTTTTTCATCCGCCACCGCCTTGAAATGATAATTTTGCCGAGTTCTTGGATAATTATATCTTCTTTTGCAACTGCCCGGCGGGTATGGAATTCGTGGAGATATTCCCGGCCCCCGAAGGCGGCCTGTGGCCGTAAGCCTCCGGCCTTTAAACGCCGCCGCAGCTCGTCGTCATCTTCACTTGACGCAGCGGAGGTAGCCGCCGGGATTGCAGGTGAACAGGAGCTTCCGGTCCACCTCCCCGTCAACGACGAAACGGTTCGCTTCTTTCAGGAAGACCTCCCGGGCCGTGAAAGGACTGTTTCCCGGACCCCAGGGGCGGGGGCGATGGGCATCGGCGGGCAAATATTCGATAACGGTGTCGCCGCAGACCAGATATTGCCCCTTTCCGACCAGAGGCGAATAACGGCGCAGTTCCGCCAGGACATGATCGTGACTGTGATGGGAATCGAGAATTACCAGCACCTCCCGGCAGTCCCCGACGACCTCCATTACCTGCTCGAAGGTCTCTTCCGCCAGGGAGGACCCCTCGATCAGGACGAGACGCTCCGACAAGGGACCGTGACTCGACAACCTTTGCCGGAGGTCGGGAGGCATATAGACATCCACGCCGATAACCTTGTCGCCGCCCAGGATCTGCAGAAGCGTGGCGTAGAAAAGAAGGCTTCCTCCCCAGGCCACGCCGATTTCCAGAATATAACGGGGACGGGTCCGGTAAATGATCTCCTGGAGGGCGAACAGGTCCTGGGGCAGATTGAGGATCGGTTCTCCAAACCAGGAGGTCTGATGGATCCAATGGTAACGGTCGGCGTCGTTGAGAATCGCCAGGGCACGGCCGGTAAGGCCGGTATCGAGGCTCATCGCCCGGGCGGACTCCTTTCGCATCGCTTCGAATTCTTCCCGGCTCATCAGCTTCTTTTCCGTCATGATCGTCCTCCCGCACGGCGGAGCATGGCAATCGTCGCCGCGACGCTTTTTCCCAGATCACCATCACAAGCAAATCCCCGGGCACGGATCCGGTTGTCGGCAACCTCGTAAGACAACTGGTTCATAATTTCGCTGTCCACATAATCGATGACCAGATCATCGATGTGGGTCCTGATCATGTCGATAATCTCGGCGACGGTCAAGTTACGGGTAACGACATTGTAGACCCGGCCGTCGAAGATGTCCCGCTGCAGGAAGAAGAATATCGCCTTCAGGGCGTCGGCGAGATCCAGGTAAGGTCGGCGCTGCTCCAGGGCGGTCCGCCATACCGTCAGGGGTTGCCCGAACACCGCCTGCCAGCAGAACTTGTTTACGGCGGTATGAAATCTCATTCCCGGCGCCGTTCCGACGATCGTTCCGAACCGGAAGGTGATATGGCGCAATCCCTGGCGCTGCGCCATATCGATGAGAAAACGCTCTTCCCGGAGCTTCGTTTCCGCATAGGGACTCTGGGGTTTCAGATCATCGTCCGGGCAGTCCTCGTCCACCACCGCGGTGGCGGCGCCGTAAACACTGGTGGAAGAGAGATGAATCATGGGCAGACCCAAAAGAACGCAACTCTCCGCGACCCTGCGGGTGGTATTGAAATTCACGTATTCGACCTTTTCCCGCATCTGGAAGCTGCCGGCGGCGTCCGTTACGGCGGCGAGATGGATCACGGCGTCCGCTCCTGCCATCAGGGCGGGCAGGTCGGCAGTGAGGACGTCGCCCTCGAGGAAGCGATAGGAAGCACCCGGAGGGAGATCGAACAGGGACGGGTAACGCTGGGTGGAGAGATTGTCGATCATGACGATCTCCGGGGATGGCAAGGAAACGGTTGCTTCTCTGATCAGCCGCGAGCCGATGTGACCCAGGGCGCCGGTGACGAATAATTTCATGATTTCACTCGCAATATCTGTTAAGGCATCCTTCGAAATACTCTTTTGTCTTGAGAAGGCCGGCACGGAGATCGACAGCGGGCTCCCAGGCCAGGCAGCGCTTGATCTTGGCGTTGCTGATCAGGGCGTCGCCGATCTCGATCCGCCTCCGTTCCGCAGGCCATTCCACAAAGACCACCTTTCCGGATCCCATCGCCGCGACGGTACTCCGGGCGATGTCGGCGACGCTGTAGTGCTCGTCGCCTACGGCAAAGAGGGTTTCGCCCACCGTCTCCTCCGCCGTCGCCGCCATCACAATGGCCCGGACGGCGTCATCCACGTACAGGGTGTTCCTTTTCTGCCTCCCCTCGCCATAGACGGTGATCTGCTGATTCCTTAGCGCCAGGCCGATAAAATAGTTGTTAAAGGTAAATTCCGGGCTCCTGATGGTCGCCCGGGGTCCATAGACGTTGGCCAGTCTGATGACCGTCGCCCGGATGCGGTACGCCTTTGCATAGATCAGGACATACTTCTCCGAGACGCTCTTGTTTGCCGAATAGATATCGGTGGGAAATTCCGGGTGGTTTTCGTCCGCGGGCTGGTACACCAGACTTCCCAGTTGGGTAGAGGTTCCCAGGTGGAGGAAACGGGCCTCGCTGTTGAAACGTCTGATCGCCTCCAGGATATTTACGACCCCCCGGCTGTTCACGTCGAGATCGATCCATGGCTCGCGCATGGAATAGGGGTGGGACGTAGAAGCCGCGCAGTTGATAATGATATCCTGACCGACGATGTGATGGACCAGGCGGTCGAAATCGAGGATGTCGTGGAAATGCAGGGAGATATCTTTTTTGATGTGATCGACATTGTAGAGATTTCCGCCGGAATGGGGATCCAGGTTGTCGAAAACGAGGACCTGCGCCCCCGCCGCCACGCAGCTGCCCGCCAGGTTGCTGCCGATGAAACCCAAACCGCCGAGAATCAGAACCTTTTTCCCCGCGAGGGAAGGTAGGGGGGTAAGAGACTTCGCCATCATTCTTTTTTCACATCCTTTCCGGATCTATTTTCGTACAGGGCCTGCCAGTAATAGCTCCAGGGGCGCGCCCAGGCCGCTGCCAGGACATCCCATGCCGCTCCCGGTCGGTAGGCCGCCACGAATTTGCTGCTTTGGGCGGCTACCGCCCGGTTGTCATGGATGTCCACCACCTCGCGCAGCAGGCCCATGCTCAGGGCGATCGCCATCTCTTCACTGTCCGCCGCGGCTGTCAGCTCCGGGTCGCGATATTTGCCGACGGGATTCTTGACATAGAAATAACGGCATTGTTCGGCGATGCCCCCCAGATATGCCGTGACGGTATCGGCCTCCATTTCCGCGAAGGAATCGATATTCAGGGCCAGATCGTAACCGGGGCGGCCGCCGCCGAAAAAATCCACCGGGCTTTTAAACGTGATTTTTTTATACTCCCCGGGGGGCAGGACGGCGGCAAGGTACCGGCGGCTCAACTCCAGACAATTGGGCAGATCGACGATGGTGTAGGCCGCGAGAGGAAAACAGGAAAGGAGGGCATGACAGGTGCGGCCGTAGCCGGCCCCGATCTCCAGGACGCTGCTGCCCGTCAGTGGCATCCGGGCGGCGATGAACTCGGTTTCGTACAAGGCCTGGAGGTAATCCATGCAAATGGTGAGCCCCTCGTATTGGATGGAGATCGGCTGTCCGAGCTGGCGGTTTTTGATCGCCGCCAGGCGGGAGAGCTGCGCCGGCGTGAGCTCGGAACAGAGATTGTAGATCAGGGTTTTTAGGTAGCGAACCCCGTTGGTCCGGGGATCCCAGAGGGCGATCCGGAAATTCACGTCGGAGCTCTTGAAGTCGCTGAGATCGGTGAGCCGCGCTTCGGATAGACAGGTGGCGTTGATCCGCTTCCAGAGTTCGCTTGTCGAGCTGTCGATCGTATTCATTGTTCAATCCCTGCGGTGCAGAAAATCCTTTATCGTGGCGTCGATGCCGTCAATCAGATGCCATTGGGCCCGCCAGCCGGTAAGTTGGCGAAAACGTCCGGAATCGGCTACGAATTGCCGGAACTCGATGGGGGAAAGGCGCGCCGGTGGGGCGACGCTGACCACCTCGACCCGGCGGCCGGTATGATGAAAAACCCGCGCCGCTATTGTTTGCATGGCGGCGGCAAAGGTGTGGCCCCGGCCGCTGCCGATCACGAAATGTCGTCCCGCGATGGCATCGATGTTGGCGGCGGCAGCGGTAAAGGCCCGGACGACATCGTCAATATATACGTAATCACGGAGATAATTGCCTTCGCCGTAAACGGTGAGGGTTTCGCCGTTAAGGGCCCGGCGGATCATGGCGTTCAGGACACCACGATCGGCGCTGCCGCTTTTGGGTCCGGGGCCATAAACATTGGCCAGTCTCAACACCGCCGCCCGGACTATCCCCTGCCGGGTATAGTATTGCAAATACTGTTCCGCCAGGAGTTTATGGAGGTCGTAAACGGTTATGGGACAATCGGGCACATCCTCGTTCACGGGGACCGTTGTGGTGACACCCACCTGGGTGACCGTGCCGGCGTAAAGAAAAACTGGTGTCCGCCCGTGCCGGCGGCAGGCTTCGAGAATGCTCGTCACCGGCAGAAAATTGATCTGCAGGTCAGCGGCCGGGTCCTGTTCCGCCGCATAAACGCTTGTCTGGGCGGCAAAATGAAAAATGACGTCCACCTCCCGCACCAGTTCGTCCCAGAGGTCGCAATCACGGATATCCCCGGCGATGTCCCTGACGGCCGCCCGGCCGGAGGACGGCGGAAAGGCCGCCCCGGGTCGGTCGAGGCGCAGGATCATCCCGGCGGCAGCTTCCAGACGGGGGCTAAGATTGGCGGCGATATAACCGGCGGCACCGGTGATAAGCACGGTTTTGTCTTTCAAAAAGGAAAGGCTCATTTTATTGCGGGACCTCGCGTCCAATCGTAACCGATTTCCGGATCGTCGTGGCTGATCCGGCCCTCGTCGGCAGGATCGTAGCTATGGGAGGTGATATAAAAGAGGTTACAGGGCCCCTGCAGGCATTTGCAGCCGTGGGCCACCCCGGGGGGAATACGCACGACGAGTGCCGTCTGGTGATCTCCCATGAGAAATTCCATTGTTTTCCGATAGGTAGGTGAAGCGGGACGGGTGTCGTAGAGGACCGCCTTCAACAACCCGCCGGCCACATACCACCAGTCGGTCTGAATCCTGTGGATATGCCAGGCCTTGGTGACGCCGGTGTACATCAGTGAATGGCTCCACTGGCCGAAACCGGCGGCAAAGAAATCGTCCGTGGCCCGGATCAACTCCCGAAAGAAACCCCGTTCGTCGGCATGGGTTGTCAATTCCTTGAACAGGACGCCATCAATCATCCGTTACCTCCTGAAATTCTTGGATCGCCTCCACCACCCGCTGCAACCGGGCGACGGTAAGTTCGGGATACATAGGCAGGGAAAGGATTTCGCCGGCCGCCTTTTCCGTTTCCCCCATGCCGCCGGGGCAACGGAGGCGGTGACGATAGGCGGGCTGCCGGTGGACGGGTACGGGATAATGAATCAGGGCGCCGATCCCGTTTCGGTGCAGGTATTCCCGCAACCGGTCCCGGGCCTTGCTGCGGACCACATAGAGATGAAAGACATGACTGCCGCCGGGTCGACGCCGGGGGGTGATCAGTCCCGTTCCGGCCAGGAGAGCGTCGTACCGTTCGGCAAGCTGCCGGCGGCGGTGGTTGTCGTCATCCAGGCGGGGGAGTTTTACCCGCAGGATGGCCGCCTGTATTTCATCGAGCCGGGTGTTGAAACCCGGTCGGGAACTGACGTAACGTTCCGCCCAGCCGTACTCCCGGAGGAGGCGGCATTGGGTCGCCAAAACGTCGTCGTTGGTGACGACCATGCCGCCGTCACCAAAGGCGCCGAGATTCTTCGTGGGGTAAAAACTGAAGCAGGCCAGATCGCCCCAGGACCCTACCGGCATTCCCTTGTAGCTTGACCCGTGGGCCTGGGCGCAGTCTTCGATAACCCGGAGGTCCCTCTTCCGGGCGATGTCCATGATCTCCGCCAGGGCCGCCGGCTGTCCGTAGAGATGTACCGGAATGATGGCCCGGGTGCGGGTGGTGATCGCCTTTTGTAACTTGGCCGGGTCGATGGTGAAATAATCCGGATCGATATCCACGAGGACCGGTGTCGCCCCGGCGGCTTCGATGGCCGCGACGGTAGCCACGGCGGTATGGGAAACCGTGACTACCTCATCACCGTTACCGATGCCGCAGGCCCGCAAAGCGATATGGATGGCCTCGGTGCCGCTGCCCACCCCGATGCCGTGACGACAACCGACAAAGGCGGCAAATTCCCTTTCCAGCGCTTCCACTTCCCGGCCGAGGATGTATCGGCCGCCGGCGAGCACGGCGGCGACGGCGTGGTCGATTTCCGCCTGACAGGCCAGATAGGAGGCATGGGGATCGCTGCACGGGATCACCGGAGATGCACCTCCGGGACATAAAGGATCCACTTGCCTCCGCCGGCCACAAACTCCTCCTCTTTAGCCATGATTTCTTCCGCGTGGTTCCACCCGAAAAGGAGGGCATAATCGGGATAATCGGCCCGGAATATCTCATAGGGTCGAATGGGGATGTGCATACCGGGGCTGAATTTCCCCTGCTTCAACGGGGTCGTGTCGCTGATATAAGGGAGGAGATCGGCGGTGATACCGCAATAGTTGATGACGGTCGTGCTCTTTGAGGTCGCCGCATACCCGGCCACCTTCCTTCCTCCCTCCCGGAGTCTGCGCAGCAGTCCGATCAGGTCGCGCCGGGACTTTTCCACGTTCCGGCGAAAGCGATCGAAGGTATCCCCCCGGTCCAGGCGCTGCTCCTTCTCCCGCTCCGCCAGGGCACGGACCGCGTCCGAGGGGGGATAGACGCCCTGGTGGGCGATGATGTAGCGCATGGAACCGCCGTGGACGTTTTGGGGTTGCACATCCACCACTTCCATCCCGTGCTGTGCGAAGAGATACTGCACGGACAGGAGGGAAAAATAGAAGGCATGTTCGTCGTAGATCTGGTCATACGCCGTCTTCGCTACGATATCCCCCAGGTAGGGATCTTCGAAAAGGACATATCCCGTGGGTTTCAGGAGGATTTTTATTCCGGCGACGACGGAGTGGATATAGGGGATGTGACACATGACATTGGCGCCGAGAAAGGCGTCGGCCTGGCCGTCGGCGGCGACGATCTCCCGGGCGAGTTCCGCGTCGAAGAAGCGGCAGATGGTCCGGATACCTTGCGCCTGCGCCGACGCCGCGACGTTTGCCGAGGGTTCGATGCCCAGATGGCGGATCCCGGCCCGGGCGAAGTGCCGGAGCATGATCCCGTCATTGCTGCCGATCTCCACCACGAACGGATCCTCGTTGCCGATTCGCCGGTCGATGACCTCCCGGGCGAAGGATTCGAAGTGGAGGGCCATCCTGGCCGAGGTGGAAGAAAAGAACGGATAATTTTCATGGAACATCCGTTCCCGGTCCACCAGTTCCGTGAGCTGTACCATCTTGCAGTGGTCGCAGAAGCCGGCCTGCAATTCGAAGAAATATTCATCGGCAAACATCGCGGCGGTTAAAAAGCCGTTGGCGATGGGCATCTTCCCGAAGGAGATGAACGGCTCGATCGGGTGGGAACAGATGAGACAGGTTTTCATCCTGCGGCCTCCTTGTCCGGCTGGTGCGGGGAAACGGTCCGGTCCGGAATCGTTCCCTGCTCCGAGAGTATCCGGTGATATGCCGCCTGCAGTCCCTCGTGTTCGGGGAAGAGGTAGCGGGCCTCGGCGATGGTCTTGAGGAGATCGGCGAGGTGGAATTGAAAAAGATGCGGCGTTGCTGTCCGTAAATCATGCTGATAGCCCCGGCCGTCCCAGGTCCGGTAAAAGACGCCGTTTGTCAGGAGGCGGAGGAGACGGTCGATTTCGTGGTGCAGCTGGACGGCCCAACGATGGCGGAAACAGCGCCTGATCTCGGCGGTGAGAAATTCCTTCCGTTCCGGCGGCAGCGTGGAATGGTTGACGAGCTCGCAGTGGGCATAGGTGAGCCGGCAGAACGGGAGGGTCAGCCCCGCCTCGAGGAAAGGCGGTTCCAGGGCCGCAATGACATCGGCATGATGATCGTCGATACTCAAATCGTAATTTCTGGTCAGGCGGCGGATAAACAGGACGTCGTCGATTTGGACGATCCGGCCCAACAGTGCGATTTCCGCCAGGAAGAGATTGTCGTGGGCGTAGGCGTTCATCCGCAGGGCCCGGGTCTTGCGCATATAATGCCGCCGGAACAACCCGTAAAAGGCGTTGCACATATTCAGCTCCCAGATGACGTGGAGAAAACGGTCTCCGGGGTCGGCACCGTCGGCCTGCAGGGCGTCGTTGCCGGGACCGATGTAATCGCCCCGTTGGTTGTAAACCCGGGAGCGGGGGTAGACGAGGGCAATGGATTCATCCCTGCTGATCGTCTCCAGACAGCGGCGGATGAACGATTTCTCGATCCGGTCGTCATAGGAGCCCCACATGAAATACGGCGCGTCGGAAAGTTCGATCATCCGGGCGAAATTGTTGATGCCCAGGTATTGTTGCCGGTCGCCGCTGTTGATGTATTTAACCCGGGGATCGAGTCTTTCGTAATGGCGCCCGACGGTTTCGACCAGGGGATCCCGGCCGTGATCGGAAACGATCAACTCGAAGGCGCCGAAATCCTGTCCCAGGATGGATTCGATAGACTCCGCCAGCATCTTGCCGCCGCTGTAGAGGAGCAACCCTACCGTGACCTGGGGCCGGGCGGGCATGCGGGCCGACCTCGCCGTCCCGGCTGGTTCGGGTGGTGTTTTTTCGGAAGCGGCGGGACGGCGCTCTTCCCCGGGCAGGGGATAGCCATAACTCCCGGCGAGCTCTCCGCAGAGGCGCCGTACCGTATCCCGCAGCTCCGGAGACCAGTCGGCGACCGCGGGGAAGCGTCCGTAACCGGCGGCATCCTGGGGATATTTACGGATCATCTCAACAATACCGGCCGGGAGAACGTCGAGGCCGAGAAAGGCAAACAACTGCGTGACGACGCCGGCGGGGTCGTCACGCAGGTCCTCGAGGCGCAGGATCATGCTCCGCTCCCGGTCAATCTCCTGATGCAGCGAGAAAAGCAGTCCGTAAACCTCTTTCCATAACCTGCATACCTTTTCTATCTGGGAAGCTTGCCGCCATTCATCGTAGCCCTGGTCGGCCGGTGCGGGTTGGAGAAGGAAGGGGTCGTTCCGGTTACCTTGATAGAAATTGGCGAACAGGCAGGAACGGGCGAAATCCAGGGGATTTCTCACCAGGATGACGAACTTCGCCCGGGTCAGGTCCCGGGCGAGCAGGTCCGCCCAGCAGAACAGGGCCGGGGTGGTTTCGCCGTAGATCAATCCCTGCCGCCATACTTCCGCCATGAGGGCACCCCGGTGTTCCACAAACAGGCCCCTCCGGTCGGCCTCACCCCAGTAACAGGCCGGCATCTGTTGCGCTAAGACGGATTCGGGCTGATGCACAACCCGGACGTTGGGGGCGGCACCGAGGACTGCCGCCAGGGTGGCGGCGCCGCATTGGCCGGCGGACAGCACAAAAAAGGAATCCCCCTCTTCACGAATCCCCTGACCGGCGCCCTTGTCCTGCCGGAGGAGCTGCTGTACTTCATCGAGGATGGCCCTGATTTCCCTGTCCCGGGGGTTGTAGCGGACATGTTTTCTGATCAGCGGGGCCAGGGCGGGCAATTGCTGCTGCGCCCGGAGAAGATCGGCGAGATTCAAGGTGGCATCACGATCGTAGGGAGCGGCGGCCAGGGCCTGGAGGAGATAATTGGTCGCCCCTTCGGTATTTCCTTCTTCATAGGCCAGGACGCCCAGATTGTTCAAGGCTTCTATATGACGGGGATTCAAGGCGACAACGGCGAGGAAACATTCCTTTGCCGCGGCGCTTCTTCCCTGGGAAAAAAGCGCTTCGCCATGCGCCATGAGTCTGTCGGTTTCGGTCATGTCTTGTCTTTTCAATAAAGCGCCGGCATGGAAGCGACGTCTTGTCCGTTGCTATCCCCCAATCGGGTAGGGCTGCGGAGCTGCTTAATTGTTCCGATCCTCATTCCCGGACATCCGGTAAGGCCGGTATGTTGCTTGCCGGTCAAGCTGGTATTAATTATAAGCAAGGCATATGCCATTTGCCTTTTGGCAGGTGACCTTAATCTGTCTGAATTTGGCGATTTTCGCCTCGGGGACGACGGGGACGAAAAGCGCTTCATTTCCCCGCCCCGGACCGTTGTCTTTTGATATATGATAAAAGCTGCTTTCCCTCCGCAAACCCGGGATTGATGGCGATACCTTCCGTGATGGCCGCCGCCGCCGCCTCCCAGTCCCCCTTTTCGATGCAGGCCCGGGCGATGTTGTAATAAAGCCCCTCATCATCGGGATAGAGGACCAGGGCCTTGCGGAATTCGGCGACGGCCTGGTCGTACTTTCCCGCCTTGCGGTATTGAATCCCGAGATTGTTGGCGATTTGCAGCAGCAGCGAGGTGGATTCGTCATCGTCGCCGAGAATTTCCTTCACCCTGCCGAACTCCCCCTTGTCGAGAAGCTGCCGGGCTTCCCGGATCCGTGCTTCCCGGAGTTCATCACGATTGTCGTCACTGTTCCTGCGGGCGGTCTCATCCGCCGCGGCAGGGACGACCGGACTCGCAGGCGGCGTGACGACGGCCGCGAGTTCCTGGTCGCTGATTTGAATCAGCTGCTCGACAAAATCCAGGGTGATTTTTAGTTCATTGTCGTGAAAGGTGACGGGACCGTAAATCTGTTTGAAGACCGGGGCGGCGGAGAGCCGTTGCTGGAATTCGTTGATCGCCTTTACGACCTCCCGCTCGTCGCCGGGGAGCATCTTCGTTTTCAGGGCCAGGGACAGAGACTCCCGGAAGCAGTGCAGGCACGAATACATGTTCTCCTTTTTTAGATGCAGCAGCCCTTCGTCTATCTTCTTGAGAATACGGACGCTGTCTTCCCTCTTGATGCCGCTCGCCACCTTGCCGCCACCTCCCTTTCCGTCCAGAGATAGATCTTTCGACCTTGCTCATACATTTATCGTGCCAAAAATAATTTTTCGTTCCGCAAAAAATATGTCTAAAGTTTTCTGACCCGACTGCCGATGAAAGAGACGAATCGGATTATCAACGTCTCAGAGGAAGTGTAACATGACCATCTCAGCCCATCAGGTAGATAGCGTCTTAAAAGCTTATACAAAGCAGATAAAAACGCGTTATCGGCCCGAGGTATACGAAACGCCGGGGCGGGATCGATACGCCGATGTGGTGACCCTTTCCGTGAACGACCAGGAAAAGGCGGATGTATTCTCCAAGATATCCTACAGTCTTCTGGATGTGATCAGGAAAGACACGTCCTCCAAATGAGGGATTGACTATGGTACATGCCGTCTCCCTCGATCACGACAATCCCTACGAAAAGAAGATTCTCGTCGTTGACGACTACAGCTCCACCAGGCAGATGATCGTGGACGCCCTGCACCAGTCCGGCTATATGGCGGTGCAGGAGGCGGACAATGGCCGCGAAGCCCTGAATATCCTGAAAAACGATCTGTATGACCTGGTGATCAGCGACGTCATGATGCCCTATATGAACGGCATGGATCTCCTCCGGCAGTTGAAGGAATTGCAGCCGGATACGGCCGTGATCATGATCACCGGTCAGCCGGCCACGGATCTTACCGTAGCGGCCATGAAGAAAGGGGCCGTTGATTTCATAAAAAAACCATTTAACATCAGTGACCTGCTCTACAAAGTCCAGATATATCTTCGGGAAAAATCGCTGCTCGAAAAACAGCAGGGACAAGATCCCCGGCTCAACAGGAAGCTGTCGGAACAGACCGAGGAACTTTCCGTCCATAGCTATATTTATGACTCCCTGGAGAACCTGGAAGGGGAAAACGAACAGATATTCAACAAGATGTCCGAGTTGGCCATCCGGGTCGTCGAGGGGGAGATCTGCCACATCATGATCTATGATGACGATATAAAAGACTTCTATAAAAAACTTACCAGAAAAGCCAACGACAGTGCCATCGTGACCGAGACCTACGAATCATTGAAACCGTTCTTTTCCCAGGTGATCCGGAAGCGCGAGGCCCTGATGATCCATTCGGACGAGCACCCCGAGATCGCCCCTTCCCTCATCTGCACCCCCCTGACGATTCGGGGGCATGCCTTCGGGGTGTTGTGCATCCGGAAGAAGAAGCATCGCGGCGTCTTCAATAAAAAGGACCTGCATTACCTGACGAGCCTCACCAAACGGGCATCGTTGAATCTGGAAAACAAGGTCTTGTATGAGAGCCTCTATGCCAATGTCCTCGACACCTTCAAATCCCTGATCGCCTCCATCCAGCTCCGCGACCATTATACGGAGGAACACTGCCACCGGGTCACGAAATATGCCACCGACACCGCCATATCCCTGGGTTGCTCCCGTCAGGAAATAGAATCCCTAAAGATATCGGCAATATTGCACGACATAGGGAAAATCGCCATTCCCGATGCGGTCCTGTTGAAAAACGGCCGGTTGACGGATCAGGAATATGAGGTCATCAAGACCCATCCCGATATCGGCGAGCGGATCATCCATTCCATCGCCCTTTTCGACCGGGAGCGCGCCGCGATCCGGCATCACCATGAACGCTGGGACGGTAAGGGTTATCCCCAGGGTCTCAAAGGGGAAGAAATTCCCCTGACGGCGAGAATCATCTCCGTAGCGGATACTTACGACGCCATCATGAATGACCGGCCTTACCGTCCGGCCCAGACCAAGGAATGGGCTCTCGACCAGCTCATCAAAAACCGGGGCACCCAATTCGACGGACAGATCGTCGATTGCTTTCTGCGGATCATTTAAGGACTACCCCTAAGGACTACCCCCCGACAAAGTAACTTCCCCGGCGCCGGAGCGGACCGGCGCTTTGTCTCCAAACCCCTGGCATGGAAATTGAAGTCACGATGTTCATGATGCTGCAGGGGGAATATCCAAAATGACCGTCACGAGACTGCCGGATCGTCTGCCTTTTTTCGTCGCGCCGGACAGGCCTTCCACCCCGTCGGAGCGAGGGACGACGGAGACGCGAAGAGAAGGAAGGAGCACCAATTTTGCGAAACTATTGGAGAAGGCGGCGGCAGGCACCCCGGAGAAGGCGCCGGCGGTCGGAGAGCGGGAAAAATTGCTGCAGGCGGAATTTCGTCATCACATGACCATGAACATGCTTGCGGCCCTAAGTCCGGAAGTCACCTCCGCGCCCTTCCCGGAACGTAGGGAGATTCCCGCCGTTTTGGCGTACCTGCCGTCATCGTCAAATATCCGACAGGAAAGATCATCCCCTGACGCTGAAAGACCGCCCGGAGATGTGGATGCGATCATCGACCGCGCCGCCCGGCGTTTCGAAGTAGACCCCGCCTTGATCAGAAGCGTCATCAAGGTGGAGAGTAACTTCAATGCCGATGCCACTTCTCCGCGGGGGGCCATGGGGCTCATGCAGCTCATGCCGGGAACGGCCGGCGATTTGGGTGTCGCCAACCCCTACGATCCGGAGGAAAATATCATGGGGGGGACCCGTTATCTGAAGTCGCTGCTGAACCGCTATGACGGCGATCTGGAACGGACGCTGGCGGCCTATAACTGGGGGATGGGCAACGTGGAGAGAAAACCCGGACGGCTGCCCATGGAAACCAGGAATTACGTTGCCCGGGTGCTGCAAAACTACGAGCGGTTCAGCGCCTGACAAAATATTGACGATTCCGCGCCGACCCGCGACGGCAAAGTGTTACTTGCCCGTCCGCCGTTGCGGCGGATCGTTTCCCGCCGGTCTCCTCCCCGGGCGTCGCCCCGGGGCGCGGCGGGCTTCATCTCCAGAAGATATTCATCATCACCGGCAGAAAATACAACACGGCGATCCCGAGCACCCCTTTGCAGAATCTGTTGAGCAGGGTCTGCCGTCGGATCAGTTCCTCGTCCCAGTCCGTTTCCAGGACAAGATATCTGATATTGTCGGCCACACTGCCCCTTTTTGCTTTGACGTTCGTCACGCGCTGATATTCCTGAGCATCCGGGAAATGGTTCTCGCGATAACAAGCGGTCCTGGCAGCCATGATACACCTCCAAATATCAATTCGTTTTCAAAACTTATATCGGCATCGGGAGGAGATGACTTGAGAGCGGAGGCTCAGCAGAGACTGCGGGACAGGCCGTCGGCGACAACCATCCCCCGGGTGGTCGGCAGGAGGCGCCGGCCGGTGTGGACGAGCAGCCCTTCCTTGACCAGGGCGGCGATCAGGGGGCGCCGGGTCGCCGCCAAATCCGCCCCGAAACGCCGTTGATACTCCTTAAGATCGATGCCCGCGGCGGTGCGCAGGCCCAGGAAAAGGGTTTCGAGGCGGAGCTCCGCCGGGGTGAGCTCTTCGGAAGCCGCGATGGGGAGCACGCCGCGGTTAAGATCCGTCAGATAGGCGTTCAGATCGCGGTGATTCCACCACCGGCGGTTCTCCCGGAAAGAATGGGCGGCAGGACCCAGACCCAGATAGGGGACATGCCGCCAGTACTTCTGATTGTGCCGGGAGGCGCGGTCCGCCGGACGGGCGTAATTGGAGACCTCGTAGTGGGTGTAACCGGCCTGGACGAGCCGCCTTGAAGTTTCCAGAAAGAAGCGCCGGGAAAGCTCTTCGCCGGGGAGGTCGATTTCCCCCCGGCGATGCCTTTCTCCAAAGGGGGTATCCTCCTCGACGGCCAGCTCATAGGCGGAGATATGGGCCGGTTGCAGCGCCACGGCCGCGGCGACGTCCCGGTGCCATGCCTCCACGCTCTGGCCGGGAAGGCCGTAGATGAGATCGAGTCCGAAGTTGTCGAACCCCGCGGCGACGATCCGGTCCACCGCCCCATAGATATCCCGGACCGTATGCCTTCTCCCGAGGAAGGTCAGATAGGGATCGGAAAAGGATTGGGCGCCCAGATGGAGGCGGTTGACCCCCAGGCCGCGGAGGGCGGAAAACCATTCCCCGTCGCCGTCGGCGGGATTGACCTCGACGGTCTTTTCCCCATCCGGGACGATTGCGAAGTGGTCGTGGAGGGCGGCAAAAAGGGTTTCCATCTCCCGGCTCGTCAGCAGGGAAGGGGTGCCGCCGCCGATGTAGACTGTGTCGATTACGGGAAACTGATCTTTGTATCCGGCCATCTCCCTGGTGAGGGCGGCAAGAAAGGGCCCCACGGCAGCCCGGTCCGCAAGGGAATAAAAATGGCAGTAGGGACATTTGGAGCGGCAGAAGGGGATGTGGATATAGAGACCCGCCGGTGTTTTGACCCCCCCGTATGCTGTGTGGTCTGCCATATTTTCACCGACCCGCCGATCAGGCGGCGAAGGGAGAAAGTTTAGATGAGGATGTCCACAACTAATAGATATTCTTCATTTATCCATCTGCCCGTCGCACGGTTCCGGCGGTTAATCCGTATCGGATTTCAACACCGCCAGAAAGGCGCTCTGGGGGATGCTGACGTTGCCGATCATCTTCATGCGTTTTTTCCCCTTTTTCTGTTTTTCCAGGAGTTTCCGTTTCCGGGTGATGTCGCCGCCGTAGCATTTGGCCGTAACATCCTTCCGATAAGGCGAAATGGTGGTCCGGGCGATGATTTCGCTGCCGATGGCCGCCTGGATGGCGATCTTGAACATCTGGCGGGGGATTTCCTCTTCCAGACGTTCGCAGGCCTGGAGCCCCCAGGCCCGGGCCCGCTCCCGGTGGACGATCTGGGAGAGGGCGTCCACCTTCTCACCGTTGACGAGGATGTCGAGGAGGACGAGATTGCTCTCCCGGTAATCGATCACTTCGTAGTCGAAGGAGCCGTAACCCTGGGTGACGGTCTTGAAGCGGTCGTAGAAATCATAGATCACCTCCGCCAGGGGCATCTCGTAGATCAATTCCGTACGCCCCGGACCGGGATAATGGAGGGTGGAGTTGACGCCCCGTTTTTCCTGGCAGAGCTTCATCACCGCCCCCAGATAGCGCTCCGGGAGCATCATGGCGGCCCGGATAAAGGGTTCCTCTCCTTTGGCGATATTCATCTGGGGTGGGTAATGGGCGGGGTTGTCCACTTCCGTCACCGTGCCGTCCTTCAGGGTGAAACGGTAGCGGACGCTGGGGACGGAGAGGATGATCGACTGGTCGTATTCCCGCTCCAGACGTTCCTGGACGATATCCAGATGGAGAAGGCCCAGAAACCCGCACCGGAACCCCTGGCCCAGGGCCACGGAGGCATCCTTTTCATAGACGAAGGAGGCGTCGTTGAGTTTGTATTTCTCCAGGGCTGTGGCGAGATCCTCGTAATCGTCCGAGGCGATGGGATAGATGGAGGCGAACACCACCGGTTTGACTTCCTTGAAGCCCGGCAGGGGACCGGCGCAGGGGCGCTCATCCAGCGTGACCGTGTCGCCGGTATGGACGTCGGCGATGGTCTTGATCCCGGCGATGATGTAGCCCACCTCGCCGGCGGCGAGCCGTTCCCGCTTCTGCCGGGCAAGGAGGAAATGGCCCACTTCCTCCACCTTGTAGGTGGCGCCGGTGGAGAGAAAGCGGATGATGTCGCCGCTGCGGACGGCGCCGTCGAAGACACGGCAGTGAATCAGGGTTCCCCGGAAGGGATCGTACTGGGCGTCGAAGATGAGGGCGGACAGCGGCGCCGCCGGGTCCCCCTGGGGCGGGGGGATCCTTTGGACAATCGCCTCCAGGATCTCCTCGATGCCCAGGCCGGCCTTGGCGGAGCACTTGAGGGCGCCCTCCGCGTCGAGACCGAGTTCGCCGTCGATCTGTTCGAGAACCCGCTCCACGTCCGCAGCGGCCAGATCGATCTTGTTGATCACGGGGATGATTTCCAGATCGTGCTCCATGGCCAGGTAGAGGTTGGCCAGGGTCTGGGCCTGCACCCCCTGGGCGGCGTCGATGAGGAGGAGGACCCCTTCGCAGGAGGCCAGGGAACGGGAGACCTCGTAACTGAAATCCACATGGCCGGGGGTGTCGATGAGATTAAGGGTGTAATCCCGGCCGTCCCGGGCACGGTAGGGCAGGGACACGGCCTGGCTCTTGATGGTGATACCCCGTTCCCTTTCGATATCCATGTTGTCCAGGATCTGGTCCTGGAAATTGCGGGCGTCACAGACCCCCGTATACTGGATAAGGCGGTCCGCCAGGGTGGATTTGCCGTGGTCGATATGGGCGATGATGCTGAAATTGCGAATATGGTCCATGCGTGCCGTCGTTTCCGTTTACCGGAGATCCCTTAAGTTTGCAACCAGGCTCAAGGTATGGAGAGATGCTCGTTGTACCGGATAATGAAGAGCCCTCCTCATTTAGTAAGGAGGGCTCGCAGTTGTAATGATATCCAGAGGCGCGGACCATATGCCGGCTCAAAAAGCAGGCCGACCGGTAGCCCGCCGCCGGTCAACCCAGTTTTTTCAGGAGGTCTTCGGAGACCTCCTTGACGCCCGGGACACCGCTGACTTCGATGACCTTGACCCGTTCCTTGAAGTAGTTGACGCCGGCCAGGGTGCCTGTCTTGGTGTCGTAGTAGATATTGTGCCGCTTGTCGATGGCCGCCTCGTCCTGGTCGTCCGCACGGGCGGTAAGGGTTTCGCAGCCGCATACCCGGCAGACCAGCTTGCCGTCCTTTTCCGCCGGCTTGATGGCATCGATGAAGATATTGTTGGGATGGTTGTTGTCATTGGCACAGAGGCGCCGGCCCATGATGCGGTTCTTCGAGGTCTGGCGGTCCAGGATGATCTCGATGACATAGTCGAGCTTCATGTTTTCCTTGACGAGGGCGTTCCAGAGGGCCTCGGCCTGGACCAGATTGCGGGGGAAGCCGTCGAGGAGCCACCCCTGGGCGCAGTCTGCTTCCTTCAGGCGGTTGAGGATCATGGGTACGGTGATCTCGTCGGGGACAAGCTCGCCACGATCGATATAATCCTTAGCTTTTTTACCGAGATCCGTGCCTTTCTTAATGTTGTCCCTGAAGATAACCCCTGTTTCGATATGGGGAACACCGAACTTCTTCTGGACGATCGCCCCCTGGGTGCCTTTGCCGCTGCCGTTGGGTCCAAAAATGAGAATATTCATGCTGCCGAACTCCTTTCAGGATACTTGATGGAAAACCGGCCCCTTATAATGGATTATCGGGGATTTCGCAATGGAAAAAAATCGCCATGACCGACCGTCATGGAGGTTCAGTGCCCTCAGGAAGGGGCGCAGGAGGTGGCGGCGCAGGAACCGCATCCCGCCTTGCCGCCGGCAAAGGCGGACATGAGCTTCCGGGTCTTTTTCGATCGGCAATTGGGGCAGGGGACCGGATTTTCCTTGTCGGCGCCGAAGCATATCTTCTCGAATTCCGCACCGCATTTCGTGCATTTAAATTCAAAGATGGGCATTTTGTGTGACTCCTTCTCGCTGGTTTTGATCACGTTCCCGGTGGTGCGGAAAGATGGGAAACCCCGGCTTCCGGGTGGAACCCTTCCGATCCCCAGGGACGGAATCGGAGTTAAATTTAAGGACTAAAGGGGAAAAAGTCAAGACGTCGTAAAGCACCTTATCCTGAAGCACCAGGGATCCATCTGGATAAGGAGCGCGACAAGAGGGGGAGACAAAATGCGGAAATTTCTTGACAAAAAATGCCCAATAATGAATAGAAGCGCCGCAAATCACCGCAGGATCAACATGGTGATAATAAAAAACACCTCAGGAGCACTGGATTTGGCAATGACGCAGTTTGAGATTGAAGAATTGAAAAAAAGCCGTGAGAACCTCCGCCGTCGGTTAGCGGAGAAAGAGGCGGAACTTGCGCAGGCCGATCAGCTGCTCCGGAATCTGGAGGAGAAGTATTTCCTGAGTTTTGCCCACGTGCAGGACGTCGTTTATATGATCGACGCCGAGCTCAGGATCACCAGCGTTTCGCCCAGCGTGGAGAAGATCCTCGGTTACCGGCCGCAGGATTTGATGGGTAGCCCCGTCACTGAACTGCGGCACATCTTCGCCCCGGAATCATTTGCCCAGGCCACTGACGATGCGGTAGCGCTGCTGCAGAAAAAATTTGTACCCATAAGGGTTTATAAGTTCATTGCCCGGGACGGGACTGCCCGTTATGGAGAGGTGAGCGGCTCTTACGTCCTGCGCCGGGGCCGGGTTGACGGCATCATTGCCGTTGCCCGGGATATCACCCAGCGCCTGGCGGAGGAAAAGCGGACCCGGAACATGTTGACGTTTATGAAAACCCTTATCGATACCATCCCCAGCCCCATCTTCTGTAAGGACATCCACGGCGTGTACCGGGACTGCAACCGGGAATTCGAGGCCTATGTGGGTCGGAAAAGAGAGGAAATCGTCGGGAAAAACGCGCATGAGCTTTTTCCCGCGGCACTGGCCGACAGATATGCCGCCAAGGACCGGGAGCTGCTTGCACATCCGGGACGGCAGGTTTACGAGCATCCGATCCGCTATGCCGACGGCTCCATCCGGGAGGTGATCGTGAACAAGGCGACCCACTTCAATGCCGACGGCGAGCTGGCGGGGGTGGTAGGCGTCATGGTGGACATCTCGGAGCGCAAGCGGGTCGAAGAGGCCCTGCGGGCTTCGGAACAGCGACTCTTCGAAATCCTTAATTTTCTTCCGGAAGCGACCCTGGTTATAGATAAAGCAGGCACGGTCGTCGCCTGGAACAAGGCCATGGAAAGCCTCACCGGTATTCCCGCCGGGGACATGCTGGGCAAGGGTGATTACGCCTATGCCCTGCCTTTCTACGGGGCAAAAAGGCCTCTGCTCGCCGACCTGGCCCTAAAATCCCAGCCGGAGATAGAAGCGGGTTACCACGAGGTGCGCCGGGTCGGAGAGATTCTCCTCGGGGACGCTTACATCCCGAATCTCCAGTCCGGCCGGGGCTACCTGTCGGCGATCGCCACCGTCCTCAAGGACGCCGGGGGAGAGGTGGTCGGCGCCATCGAATGCATCCGGGACAATACGGAATACAAAAAGAACGAATTGGAGCGGCGGCTCGCGGATCAGCAGCACAGTCTGGAACGACTGCGGAAATCATTGGGAGGCACGGTCCAGGTCATCTCCTCCCTGGTGGCGACCCGTGATCCCTTCACGGCGGGCCATCAGCTGCGGACGGCGGAACTGGCAAGGGCCATCGCCGTGGAGCTGGAGCTGCCGGGCGAGCGGATCGAAGGTCTCCGCACCGCCGCCGCCATCCATGATCTGGGCAAGATCGCCATCCCCGCCGATATCCTCACCATGCCGCGGCGCCTGACCCCCATCGAGATGATGTTGATCAAGCGCCACGCCCAAGCCGGCTATGATATCCTCAAGGACATCGAATTCCCCTGGCCGGTGGCCAGGATCATCTACGAACATCACGAGCGCCTGGACGGGTCGGGTTACCCCGGGGGGTTGACCGGTGCCGACCTCCTCCTGGAATCGCGGATTCTCATGGTCGCCGATGTGGTGGAGGCCATTTCCTCACATCGCCCCTACCGACCGGCGCTGGGGACGGCGGCGGCGCTGGCGGAGATCGAAAAAAACAAGGGCGTCCGCTACGACCCGGAAGTGGTGGATGTCTGCGTGCGGCTTTTCAAAGAGAAGAACTATCAATGGGTGGCCGATTACTGACCTTGCCGGCATAACACCCTTCAAAGGCAACAATAAAGTTCAAGGGATTACCGGCACCGCATCTCCCCGGAACACCGACGGACGACCGGGAACTGCAGATCCTGAGGAAACGGCAGGCAAACCGAACACCGGCGCCATGCGCCCGGGCAAAAGCCGAATCCCGCGGTGACTACCGGTTCGGATTGCGGGCTCATATTCACCCTTCAGCAAAATGTCGGATTTCGGTAACATCGAACCATGAGTCAACGATCCCTTTTCTTCATCCCCTTCGGTAAGAGTTAATTTGAGTCCATCCGGTCGGCGCCCAGGGGGAGCGTGAAGTAGAAAACGGCTCCCGCTCCTGGTTTTCCTTCCGCCCAGACCCGCCCGCCGTGGCGGTTGATGATGCGTTTCACCGTGGCCAGCCCGATCCCGGTGCCGGGAAATTCCTCCACCCGGTGGAGGCGCTGGAAGGCCCCGAAGAGTTTGTCGGCATATTTCATGTCGAAGCCGATACCGTTGTCTTTAATAAAAAAGGCCTTTTCTCCATGGCTGACAACGGTTCCGAATTCGATCCGGGGATCCGCCCGCCCGGAGGAAAACTTCCAGGCATTGCCGAGGAGATTCGTGAGCGCGATTTTCAGCAGTCGGGGATCGCCCTGGACCAGCACTCCCTCCTGGATTACCAACTCCAATTGAGGTGATCCTTCCCTGTCAAAAGAACTGTCGGCAATTTCCCCTACCAGCCGGGACAAATCCACCGGTTCGTATTGAAAATCCATCCGGGTCACCCGGGAGAGTTTCAGCAAATCGTCGATGAGCATCCCCATGATCTGCGCCCCGGCCCGGACCCGGCTCAAATAGTTCTTTCCGGTGGCGTCGAGTTGTTCCCCGTAATCTTCCAGGAGGGCCCGGCTGAACCCGTCGATGGCCCGGAGAGGTGCCCGGAGGTCATGAGACACGGAGTAACTGAAGGCCTCCAGTTCCTGATTGGCCGCTTCGAGCTGGGCGGTACGCTCCCGGACCCGCTGCTCCAGTTCCTCGTTGAGCTTCCGGATTTCCTGTTCCGCCATCTTCTGGTCTTCCAGGACGCTGAGCAACGCCCGCCGGGCATGATCGGCTGCCGTAAGTAAACGCTGCAATTCCTCCTTGTCGGCCTGCAGCCGTTCTTCCGCCTGACGGGCCGCGGTGATATCTTCAAAAATGACGCAGAAGGAATCCCTGCTGTCCCAGGGGCGATAGACGTTGCAGTGGTAGAGCTTCCCCGTCGGCTCATGGTACATCTCGAAACTGCTGGGAATTCCGGTAACGGCCACCTTTCCGTACATCTCGATCCAGCTCGGTTCCGTGTCGGGCCAGACCTCGTGCACCGTCTTGCCCTTCACTTCCTCGTTCCGGACACCGGTTATCCGTTCATAGGCTTCGTTGATATAAACGAAACGGTAGCTGACGAAACGACCCTCCTGGTCGAACACGGAATCGAAGAGGACGAAGGCGTTGATCATGCGGGTAAAGAGCTCGTGCATTTCACGATCCCGGGACCTGAGGGCCGCCTCCAATTCCCGGCGGGCGTCCTTCTCTGTCCGAAGCTCCTGCTTCAGCTCCTCCACCTGCCGATACCGGTGTGCCTTCTCCACGATCAGAGCCAGGATCGCCAGAAAGGATGAGAGAGGCTCATCGAGATGTCGGGAGCCGACGATCGCCTCCCCATAAAGGACGAGACATCCCCATGCCGGTGCAGAGGGCGTGACGGGAAGGACCCGAAAGCGATCGTCATGCCGCAAGGGACACGTCGGGAGGCCGGAGGAGAACGTCTTGGCGCTGCTGTTGCATTCGGCGCAGGCCGGGAGCGCCCCGGCGGGACCACCCCAGCCTTTCAGGCAGAGCGTGCTTTCGGGCAGGGCGAAAACGGTCTTCAAAGTTCTTTCGGCCAACTCCCACTGTTGTTGGAGCGACGGCAGAACGGCCAGCTCCCCCGCGACATCCAGGAGACGCCGGGACAGGACTCCGGTATGGTCAGGACCGGCCATCATTTCTCCTCCCTTTCGGCCAGCGGGTCGCTGTTCAGATAACGGGGCGGGCGGCCGTTCTCGGTCAGCAGCGCGTTTACCTCTTCCTTGAGGGTGAGAATGCGCATCTCCCGGCCCAGGGTAGCCTCGTGCCACCGGCGCAGCTCGTCGAGTTGCGCAGCCAATTGTTCTTCAGCGCGCAACCGTTCCGTTATGTCCGTGAAGATACCCAACCGGCCGCTGATCACTCCCTGGGAATTCTTTACCGGGGCCACGGACAGGGAGACTTCGATATGGGTGCCGTCCTTGCGCCGGCGGTGTGTCCGGTCGATGAAAACCGTCTGCCGCTGATTTATGGCCGCTTGGATGGCGGCGAATTCTTCTTCCCGTTCGGGAGGCACGATGGGCAGAGGCCGGCCGATTATCTCCCCGGCCTTCCAGCCGAACATCCTTTCCGCGGCCGGATTCCAGATCCGGACGATAGATTCCTGATCCACGACGATAATCGCCAGCGGGGAGGAGGCAATGGTTTCCTCCAGCATCATCGTCGTCTCCCGAAGCCGGTTTTCCATTTGGACCCGGTCGGTGACATCGGTGAAAATGGCGACGAGTTCCCCGGCGGGGAGTTTGTAAACGGAATTTTCCGCCCAGAAGTTCAGGCGCTCATCCGTGTAAACCGCAGTAGGAAAGAATTCCGGTATGCCGGTTTTCCAAACCCGCTGCAAAACCTCGAAAACACCCATCCGCCGCACCCCGGGAAAGACTTCGGTGACCGGGCGTCCGGAAAAATCTTTATAGGTGTCGGTGATGCTCATTCCCGCCTTGTTAAGATCCAGGAGGATAAAATCCTCTCCGTCGTTGAGCGCCCGGTAAACCGCCGCCCCGCTGGGCATGTTGTCGAAGAGCTCCCGGAAGCGGACCTCGCTGGCCTGGAGTTCTCTTTCCATCTGCAATTGCTGCCGGGTCTGACGGTTCAGGAAATCGATGCGGAGATATACCAGAAACAAGACGACAATAAAGAAGATCAGGGTGGAAATGGCGCCCATCTGGAGGAGGTGATTCTGCTGGGCCCGGAGGAAGGCAGCGCCGTCCCGATCCAAGAAGACCGTCCAGTCCAGACCGGGGATGGGTGCGTAGGAAATATAAAGCCTGCCGCCGCCATTTTTATCGTTCGCGATCAGGGTACGGTCCGGCGGGGCCCGCGGTGCGGCGGCGACACCGAAAAAAGGATAGGTATTGATATCCCGAACATAGTCATAGCGGCTGCTGTATATCAATTGCCCTTCCCGGTCCGTCACGGAAATAGCAGCCCCGGGATCGAGGCTGAGACGCCGGATAAGTTTGGCCAGCTCCTCCGTCCGCAAGGTATTCAGGAGAATAGCCAGTGGTTGGCCGTCCCGGTCGCATATCGGGACGGCAATCTGCACCCCCAGGTCTTTTTCGCCGACCACCCGCCTAATGACGCCGGTAACGTAGGGATTCCATTTCCGGCTCACGCCCTGGTACCATTCGCGATGGGCGAACTTCTTCCCCAAAACCTCCGGGCGCTCGGGATGGGTCGCCCAAAGAACGCCTTCCCGGTCGCTGATGACAAGGCTTTCGATGCCCGGATAAATCTTTTTGAGGTTCGCCAAATGCCCCATTGCCCTTTCCCGGCTTTTCGCCGTAACGGCCTGAACAAGGAGCGGCCGGCCCGCGTAGGATTCCATGGTCTTGACAATTATCTGAATATGCTCCGCCAGGATGAGGGCGAGCAGTTCCGCCGCCGCCCGGTCCTCCTTGAGCGTTTGTCTGCGGGCGCTGTCGTAATGATTCTTGAATAGATAGGCGGTGGTACCGGCGAGCAAGAAAAAGGCGCAGAGGATGACGGCGGCAAGGCAGCGTGGTTTGAGTAAAACCGGTACGGAAGGGTCGCCGTCGGGGGCTTTTTTTTTCATCATGGCTCGCTGCGCCGGGCGAAATGCCGTTAATGGATCTTTTCCCCACGTAAACTCTGAAGGTTAGCAATTATAAGTCATCATGAACCGATCTGTCAAAAGAAATAAGACATCGGAAATGGACATGGAAATAATAAAAAATCTTGCCAATGACGGGAAAAAACATTACAGTGCCCCACACGGACTTTACCGGTTCCGGTTTTTTTAAGGAGGGCGTAAATCAGTGCCGCCGGTCGGGACCTGCGAAGCCGGGTGCAACATACTGCATAAAAAGATAGGCAATTCAAGAAGTGATCTCCAGCCTGGATGGCGGAACTGGTAGACGCAAGGGACTTAAAATCCCTCGGTCCTTGAGGCTGTGCGGGTTCGATTCCCGCTCCAGGCACCAAATGATACCCAAATAAAGGCCTGCTGTCCCCGAGCAGGATGAAAATGAGGGACGCGCTCCGCCGCGTCCGCCGCGGCCCCGTTAATGATAAACCGTTGTCGATCTATGACATATGCACGTATTTAGAGCGACATTTGGGGTCTGATAATAAAGGATTGCGGTCCGCCCTAATTTTTCTGTTACGGAAGGAACCACATGTCGCTACATATAAAGCTACGCAGCGATGCTTCGCTTCTCTGAATAGTTCCTCAAGGTATGGCGTCATAAGGGCGAGGAAAGGTTTTGGAGGTCTTGACTCCCGAGGAAAAAAAGCTGACTGCCCATTAGGATTATGAAATACCATCACCATCACACCGGAGAGACGAATCGCAGAAATGATCGCTAATGGTAAGGTTTTCTTCGGGAAATTTCGCCCTGCTGTCCGGATGACAAAGAGAAGCTATTTTTTCCTCGGCATGCTGCTTTTGTTGTTGATCGGGGGTGGCGGCCTTTTCTTCACCTCCCATCTCATCGACGCGGCCGCAAGAACGGTCCATGACGATGCCGCGGCCGCCGGTGAAATTTTGTCCCTGTCCCTGCAAAACGAAATGGGGGTCATCGACAGAGGTGTGGAGGCCCTGGCGGGTTCACCATATATCCTGCCGGTTCTCCTGGCACCCACTCCTGCCCGTCTCGCCCATGCCAACTCGGCTTTGGATCGCTATGGAAAGGCCCTGGGGGCCTCGGTCAGTTTTCTTATGGACCGGCATGGCAGGGTCGTCGCCGCTTCCAACCGCTTCACCCCACAGAGTTTTGTCGGCCTTTCTCTTGCTTTTCGTCCTTATTTTCAACAGGCCCGGAAAGGGGAAAAGGGCCTTTGGCTTGCCTTGGGGACACATACGGGGGAGCGGGGGTTCTACGCCGCTTATCCGGTCCGCAATGCTCGCGGGGACGTGATGGGAGTGGTGGCGATGAAGAAAAATCTCGCCCCCCTGGAAGACCGTTTCCATCGGTACGAATGGTTCCTCATTGACCGCCACGGGATCGTCTTCCTTTCCTCCCGGCGGGAGGCGCAACTCCAATCCCTTTGGCCCCTGGAGACCAACATCCAGGCGGAGATCATCCGCTCCCGGCAGTTTGGACCGGGGCCCTTCCACCCCTTTTTAAACCGGGAGGTCCGCGACGGCGACCGGATGAACCGGGAAGGCGGCAGTTACCATATCCGGAGGTTCGCACACACACTCGACGGCTGGTCGGTTGTCGTCTTCTGGCCGCGGCACCAGATCGAAGTCTATCGCAACTTCGGCTTCATGACGACGGCGGCGATGTGTCTGATCGCCTGCGGATTGCTGTTGATCATCTATTGGAATCAAAAAACGGCACTGCGGATCTCCCGGAGCGAAGACCGTTATCGGCAACTTTTCGACCGGATGACATCCGGGGTAGCCGTCTATGAGGTCCGGGGCGACGGCGAGGATTTTGTTTTCGTCGACTTCAATCAGGCCGCGACCCGGATAAGCAAAATCAGCAGGGAAAAGGTGCTGGGCAAGAGCGTCCTGACCATGTTTCCCGCCGTTCGGGAAATGGGGCTCTTTGACGTGTTCTGCCGCGTCTGGCGCTCCGGGGAGGCGGAACGGCATCCTTTGTCCCTGTATCGGGACCGGCGGATAACACAATGGGTCGAAAATCAGGTTTACAAACTTCCGACGGGGGAGATCGTCGCGGTTTATGACGACGTTACGGAAAAGATGAAGATGGAGGAAGAACTCCGGGAAAGGGAACGTAATTACCGGAATATCTTCGAAAACGCCATCGAAGGCATCTTTCAGACCACGCCGGCGGGACGTTACCGCCGCGTCAACCCCGCTTTTGCAGTCATGTTCGGATACGACTCCCCCGAGGAGATGATTTCCGCAGTTACCGATATCGGCCGTCAACTGTATGTCGATCCCCGGGACCGGGAACGGTTGATCGCGTTGATGGCGTCCACGCAAGGGATCGTGCGGGATTTCCGGGTCAACTTGCGGCGCAAGGACGGCTCCCTCTTCCTGGTATCCATCAATGCCCGGCTGGTCCGGGATGAGCAAAGCGGCGAAACCACCATAGAAGGCACCTGTATGGATATCACCGAAGCCGTGGCGACGGAGGAAAGATACCGGAGCATCTTCGAGAATGCCCAGGAGGGGATATTCCGCTCTACTCCCGCGGGGAAGATCATCCTGGCCAACCAGGCCATGGCTGCCATGTTCGGCTATGATACTCCTGAAGAATTCATCGCCAATGTTAACGACGTGGCCGTCCAACTGTACGCCCGGCCGGAAGAACGGGGGGAGATATTGAATGAGATCGCCGCCCGGGGCTTCGTTAAGAATCGGGAAACGAAAATGTGCCGGAAAGACGGAAGCCACTTCTGGGTTTCCATGACCATGCATGCGATTCGCGACGCCGAGGGAAAGCTCCTTTTTCTGGAAGGGATCGACACCGACATCACGGAATGGAAACTCCTTACCGAGCGGCTCCGCAAGGCACTGGGGATTACGGTTCAGGCCATCAATGCCGTAGTCGGCGCCCGGGATCCCTATACGAAAGGGCACCAGCACCGGGTGGCCGATCTGGCCTGCGCGATCGCCCGGGAGATGGGGTTGTCCGGCGAGCGCATCGAAGGGATCCACATGGCCGGGAAGATCCACGACATCGGCAAGATATCCGTGCCGGCGGAGATTCTCAGCACGCCCAGAAAACTGACGGCGATAGAATTCAGCCTGATCAAGACCCATCCGCAGGCAGGTTATGATATCCTCAAAGATATAGACTTCCCCTGGCCTTTGGCCCGGATGATTCTGGAGCACCATGAACGGTGGGACGGTTCCGGCTATCCCCAGGGTTTACGGGGGGATCAGGTCATGCTCGAATCGAGGATCCTGGCGGTGGCGGACGTGGTGGAATCCATCGCTTCCCACCGTCCCTATCGTCCCGCGAAGGGTATGGAAGAGGCGATGGCCGAGATAAGCGCCCACCGGGGCGTCCTCTATGACGATGCCGTAGTAGCGGCCTGTCTGCGCCTGTTCCGGGAAAGGGGTTACCGCCTGGTAAAGGGTGCCGGCGGAGAGGCATTTACCTGAGCCGCAGGAATGTCTCTCCGGACCGCCCTTTCATTTTCGCCGCAACGGGGCTCTTCAAGGCGTCGCTGTGATCAGCCCGGAATTATATTTCCCGCCGCCGAAGCGCCCGGAAGGATTATCCGTGATTCTTCCCGGCGCTGCAATTCTTTTGCCTCCTCGATCATCTTGGCGACGAAAGACTCCATGGCCTCCGGAAAATTTTCCGCCGCCTGCTGGAGATTCTTGGCATCGATGGGAAAACGTATGGGCAGGGGGCCCTGTTTGGTTATCAACTGGGTGTTGCCTATAAACACGATCTTCCGTTGTTTATCCAACTCTCCATTGGGTTTGACGGGCGTGAGTTGATGGAGGGCGCCGACCTGCATGTCGGTAAAAATTTCCTCGCGGTAAAGGTTGTTCTGATTGATGCGGAGCTTTTCCGGTTTTCTGTCCGTCGTGGTTTCCATGGTCTTTGCTCTCCTCGATATTTCTTAAAGTAGATAATAATAAAATACCCGCAAGTAGCCTGATATCAATGTCTTTCTGCGTATTACCACGGAAGTCGGATGTTACCGTCGCCTCCGGTGGAACATATGCAGGGCCTCATAGCATACCCTGAAAAAACAAGAAAGCTTTTCATGGCGCCGGAGGCTATTGACGACCCATACCCGGGTCGGCACCAGGCGGCGATTACCATCACCGTATTCATGAACTACTTGAGAAGAGAAAGATTACACGCTGAAATCATTAATGAATGAATAATTTTGCTTGCAATTGTGATTTCCTTTCGCATATAAGGGAGGCTCGGTAAATCAGGGAAACACATTCCGCCGGTCCGCTTTTCAGAAACGTACCCTGACGCAGCATCCCCATTCACCCGTTCCACGCCCTCCGCGTGGGCGGCAACGAGTCTCCCGGAGACGATTCGCCGCCGGGAGTTGCCGAACCGGCGGTAAGATACACCGATGATCTTTACATGGCAAAGGAGAAAACGATGTGGAAAAAGGAACAGATCGGCCATTTTCTCAAAAGGGTTGTCGCTCCCGTAACCATCATGTTCATTCCCCACCACCATGCAAAACACTCTTTCAACCTCAACATCCCCTTTTTCCTCCTCCCCCTGGTTTCCGTTCTGGCCATCCTGGGAATCATCTACACCGGGACGATAATCACGGAGCTGTACCGGTACCAGTCGATGGAACATCAGCTGCAGGACTATACCGCCAAGGTGGGGGAGTTCAACGCCGCCTTCACGGCCGTCAAGCAAATGGAGCGGGAACTCAAAGCCCTCATGTCCGGAGGTTCGAAGGGCGGCATCCTCGCCAACATGGATTATGCGGATATGGGGACGGTGGATATTTATCAGATTCAAAAGCAGATCGATCAGTCCCGGGCGACCATTGCCGGCATCAAGGACTATCTGTGGGCGCAAAAGGACCTGTATCTGGCCACTCCCCGGGGTTTACCCGTAAACGGTAACATCACCTCCCCGTTCGGCAGCCGTGTAAATCCGATCACCGGCCGGGTGGAACTTCATCGGGGTATCGATATTTCCGCACCGGCCGGAACACCCGTGCGGGCGACCGCCGACGGCGTGGTGACTTTTTCCGGCTGGAACCGGGGCGGCGGCAATACCGTAGTCGTGGAACACGGCCATGGGTTTTCTACTTGCTACGCCCACCACCGGGTCAACGCCGTGGCGGTGGGTCGGATAGTGAAAAGAGGAGATACGGTCGGTTACGTCGGCGCGACGGGAAATGCCACGGGGAATCATCTCCATTATGAAATCTGGCAGGAGGGGAGGGTGATAAATCCTCGTCAGAGTCTGGAGGTGGCACGTGTTCCATAGAAAAAACGACAAGCTGAAAATGGTTCTGGGGGAGGGTGCCAGGATCAATGGTGATATCGATTGCCCCGGTGCGGTATTCGTCGACGGCGCTGTTTGCGGCAACGTCGCCGGCGCCAAGGTAATAGTCGGCGAGCATGGTCGAATCGAGGGCAATATCAAAGCCGGCGCCATCATCGCCGGCGGCATGATCAAGGGAAATCTCGACGGAACGGAAAGAGTGGAGATCAAAGCCACCGGCAGGGTAACGGGAGATATTGCGACGAGAATACTCGTCATCGCCGCCGGGGGCTTCTTCAGCGGGACTTCGCGGATGGAAGGCGCGGACGCGAACACGGACGACCGAGACGGCAGCAAGATCCTGGAATTTCTCGTCAAGGAGAAATGATGTCCGGCAACGGTGCCCCGTTGCATGCCCGGCCCGTGGCACTGCGGGGCCTATGGTTTTGGACGGCCGTTCCGGCGGCAGAGGAACGGCGGCTCGTGGCGGGGCGTTGCTGGGAAGTTAAGTGAAGATATTCGCCGTTGCGGACATTCATGGGCGTAAAACGAGGCTGCAAAGGGTGTTGGCCGCCTATCCCGCCGTCCGCCCCGATGTCCTCGTCGTCGCCGGAGATATTACGGGCCGCCTCGGCAACGAGCCGATCTACACCGCCCTGGACCGCCTGCCCTTTCCCGTTCTGGCCGTGCACGGCAACACCGATACCGACAACCTGGAAGAGGTTGCAAAAAGATACCGGAACATCACCCCCTTGCATTTGCGTGCCGAAATCGTTGCCGGGGTTACCTTCTTCGGGTTGGGCGGGGCCTTGAGCGTCCCCTTCCTGGAGAAACTCCATCCCCGGGATGATCCCCATTTGGCGGCGGCGGCGGCAATCCTGGGGGAGGAGACGGTACTGGTGACTCATACGCCTCCCTGGGGAATCCTGGACCGCGGGTTCGCCGCCCTCCACGGCGGCTCGCAGGGGCTGCGAAAACTCATCGCCAAACGGCAGCCGCGGCTCCATATCTGCGGTCATATCCATGAAGATCGGGGGACCGCCGCCGTGGGAAAAACAACCGTGGTCAACTGCAGCATGGGTCGTCAAGGCACGGGTGCCGTGATTGATATCAAAAACGGCACCGGTCTGGAGATCACCTTTCTTTGATGAGCCCGGAAAAAGTGGTTTTGTAACCTACCGTAATTATCGGGTGCGAATTTCATCAACGGACATTCACGACTTGCCATGAATATGCCTTTTTCATACTGCTTGGCACCCCACGGGGCATAAGGTTTTTTTACGAGTTCATCTTCCTTGATCGGCAGCGGCGGGGTAAAAAACATATGCCGCTCCCATCCGGGAAAGGTCCTCCGGAAGGCAACCGGATCAGGGATGGTTATCTGCTGCCGGGGCCGGTCAGACCCTGGTGAAATACCCGTCGCTTTCCGTCACCATTCCATTTTTAAGCAATCGTTCCAAGTGTTTGACCGTCAGCGCCCGTTCGCCGAATTCAAAAAAGGCCAGCGGTTCCCGGGGCCTTTTGTAGATCAGCCATGCCGAGACGATCTCGCGGAGATTATGGGGTTGGGCCAGAAAATTCCAGAGGTTTTCTTCCCGCCGGTGGATGATGTCTTCGTATTGACGCCAGCGCCGGGGGTCATTGTCGGTGAAAATCCCCGCGTCGTGCCCGGTGAGCCATACCCGGGCCGGCACCTCCTGCAGCCGGTGGAGCGAGGCGAGGGTGTCTTCGATGCTCGAGTGGCGGTCGCCATACCAGGGGCCGAAGGGGGACAGGTCATAATCCCCCAAAAACAGGACGCCCTGGGCGGGGAAGTGGAAGGCAAGATGACCGGGAGTATGGCCGGGGGCGCCGATTACCTCCACGACGGCGGTTCCGAAGTCATGGATGTCGCCCGGATTGAGGTGGGCAGCGGCCCGGCGGGGGCGATAACGGAAGGTTTCCCGAAGCACCTGCCGCCAATAATCGCGATGGGGCAGTGGCAGATCGTACCAGTCCAGCAGGATTTCCAGATCTTGCAGCGGCGGTTCGTCGCTCCGGCAGATTTTCAACGCCGCCCCGGGAAAGAGATCCAGATAGGTGATATGATCCTCGTGCCAGTGACTGAGCCATACCTCGTTAACCCCTTCCTGGTCCCGTAGTTCCCGGAGGCGCTTTTCATCGGAAGCGGGATCGATGATGATTCCCGGGCCCCGGATATAGACGGAATGACAGTAGGGGTATCTTCCCCGATTGACGCCGGGGATGAACCAGACCGGTCCGAAATGCCGCTCCTCGCTGTTCATAGTGCGGGAACTATAAGCGGCGTGGCGGGGGTCTGTCAAGAACATTCGAGAGCCGGCGGCGCCGGTAAAGCGGACCGGGTATTTTCTTGACCTCCGTACCAATATCTCCTATAGTCCCGCACCGCCGTGGTTCCTTATCCGAACCTGTCGAATAAGGCGCCGCGGGAGATCAGACAATACCACCAAGGGAGGTAGAAACGATGAAGATCATTCTGTTGGGCGCCCCCGGGGCAGGCAAGGGAACGGTGGCGAAACTGTTGACGGAATACGACGGTTCGGTGCAGATATCCACGGGCGATATCCTCCGCTCCGCCGTGCAGGCCGGGACGGAACTAGGCAAACAGGCCAAGGCGTATATGGATGCCGGCGATTTGGTTCCCGATGCGCTGATCATGAAGATGATGAGGGAACGTCTGGCCGAACCGGACTGCCGGGCGGGATTCATTTTGGACGGTTTTCCCAGGACCATACCCCAGGCGGCGGCCCTGAAGGGGCTGCTTCAGGAACTGCAGCACCGTCTCGACTTCGTCGTCAGTCTGGAGGTCCCCCGGGAGGTCATCCTGGACCGTCTGACCACGCGTCGCACCTGCAGCAATCCCGAGTGTCAAGAGATATACAACATCAAGAGCAATCCGCCGCTGCCGGACGGGCGATGCGGGAAATGCGGCAGCCCTACCATCCAGCGGGATGACGAGACGGAGGCGGCGATTCAGTACCGCCTGGAGACCTATGAGAAAAAGACCGCCCCCCTGATCGAATTCTACCGTTCCGAGGGGATCCTCAGGCGGTTCCCCTCGGAGAGCAGCAGGGAAACCGTCGCGGCGATCAAGGCGGAATTGGGGAAATGATCGATTACGATCTGGACCTCAACGACGAGCAACGGCAGGTGGTCATGGAGACCGGCGGCCCGCTGCTGGTTATCGCCGGCGCCGGCAGCGGCAAGACCCGGACCCTGACCTATCGTGTCGCCCGGCTCCTGGAAACCGGCTGCCCGCCGGGAGGTGTCCTTCTGGCCACCTTCACGAACAAGGCGGCCCGGGCCATGATGGGCCGGGTCGCCGTCTTGATGTCCATGGACGTGGGCCGGCTGTGGGGAGGCACCTTCCACCATCTGGCCCATCGGGTTCTCCGCGCTCATGCCCGCCGACTCGGCTACGAAAACAACTTTGTCATCATCGATGCCGACGACGCCAAACAGTTCCTCAACCGCTGCATCGCCGCCAAGGTGAAGAACAGCGGGACCCGGTTTCCCCGCGGTGACGTCCTCCGGGACATCATCAGTTATGCCCGCAACACCGACCAGCGTCTCGAAGACGTCATACCCGAACGGTTTCCCTACCTGGAGGATTTTTTGGAGGCGATGACGGTCGTGGCGGCACATTACGGCAGTGAAAAGAAACGCCTCAACGTCATGGATTTCGACGACCTGCTCCTGAACTGGCGCCGCCTGCTGGCCGATCACGAAGATATCCGCATGAGCTACGCGGAACGCTTCCGGCATGTCCTGGTGGACGAGTATCAGGATACGAATATCGTCCAGGCGGACATTACGGACCTGCTGGCATCATGCCATCGGAACATCATGGTGGTGGGGGACGACGCCCAGAGCATCTACGCCTTCCGGGGGGCCAATTACGCCAACATCATGAAATTCCCGGATAAGTACCGGGATTGCAAGGTGTTCAAACTGGAGGTTAATTACCGCAGCACCCCGGAGATCCTCCATATGGCGAACCTCAGCATCATGAACAACGAGCGGCAGTTCGAAAAGGCCCTGCGGGCCGTCAGACCCCGGGGTACCCCGCCCGTGCTGGTTCCCCTGCGCAATGTCCAGATGCAGGCGAATTTCGTTTCCCAGCGCATCATCGAACTGATCGGCGACGGTTACAGGCCCGGCGAGATAGCGATCCTCTACCGGGCCCACTTTCATGCCATGGAATTGCAAATGGAGATGACACGCCGGGGCATTCCCTTCACCATCCGTTCCGGGATCCGCTTTTTCGAACAGGCCCATATCAAGGACGTTACTTCCTACCTGCGCGTCATCGTCAATCCGAACGATGAAATGGCCTGGCGGCGGATTCTCGGCCTCTGTCACCGCGTCGGCCGGCAGACGGCGGAGCGGATCTGGCTGTGGTTGACGGAACGGCGGGATCCCCTGGCCGCCTTCCTTACCGGGGGGATTGTCGAGACGGTCACGGCGGCGGCCCGCCCGGGACTGGTGAAACTCCGGGAGCTCCTGCAGGCCGTCCGGGATCGGGAAGGAGACGATCTGGGGGCGATCATCGAGACCATCCTGAAAAAGGGGTATGAGACTTATCTGCAAGTGGCTTACCCCGATGCCGAGCAAAGGCGCGAAGATCTGTTTTCGCTGGCCGTCTATGCGGCCCGTTTCTCCACCACCGCGGAGTTTTTGCAGGAAATGGCCCTCCTCACCGGCAGCGGCGAGGAAGAGGAGGGGGAGCCCGAAGGCGGAGACGGACGGGTGATCATGAGTACCATTCACCAGGCGAAAGGTCTGGAATGGTCCGTAGTTTTCATCCCCTGGTGCGCGGAAGGCATGATCCCGTTGGGACGGGCCCTCAAGGATCCGGAGGGTGAGGAGGAGGAAAGACGTCTCTTCTATGTCGCCGTGACCCGGGCCAAGGATCAGCTCTACCTCTGTTACCCCGTCGTGGATTACCGGCGGGGCATGGGTTATGTCTCCGTGCGGCCGTCGCGGTTCATAAGCGAGTTGACGCCGGCCACCGTCTCCCACCGGAGGCGGCCTTACGACCAGTGGCTGGTGGAAGAGGAGTAATTCCCCTTTACAGCCAGCGGTCCGTTTTCTTTTTTTCTTCGTATTCCGCCCGTAGGGCGATCTGGGTGGCCTCGGCGATGTCCTCCACCCGCTTGACCCAATCCTCGAATTTTATATCCACCCCGAAGATACCTACCATCTCTTCCCGGTCATCGATGATCGGTGCCGAAACGGTAATACAGAGGGCGCCGGTCATCTTGGAGATATAGAAATTCGTGACATGGATCTTGCCCGACTGCAGGGGTCTGATGAACCACTCCCGGTCCGATTGGTCGGTGCCGACGCCGTAATTCTCGTATTTTGCCCGATCCTGAATATTGGTGATGTTTTTCGTGATCTTGCGACCGTTCATATCCACGACGTAGGCGAACTGGATCGAGGGATTTTCCTCGATACACTGCTGCATGACCGGTTCCTGCTCTTCCGGCTTCATCGTCTTGATGGCGGGATGTTCGATAATCTGCTTCACCACCGCCACTGCGGCCTGGGCCGCCCGGTATTTGATTTTGTCCAATTCCGACATGAAAAGCTCGGGGATATATTTACGGACCCGTTTTTCCAGCTCTTCGTTGGAGATGCTGGTAACCCGTCCGGATTCGTATTCTTCGGTAATCCATTTGTGAATCTTGGCGATGCCGGGATGGTACTTGTCGATCGCCGCCTCGTCACGAAGGCCGAAATGGGAATTGATCCAGAAGGCGATGCCTGATTTTCCGGACTTGTCCGTGACCATGGGGACGATCGGCCGCTTCAGCAGCTTCGTGGTGTCGAAGATATTGTAGATTTCCTCGCATTTGATCAGGCCGTCCGCATGGACGCCGGCACGGGTGACGTTGAAATCGGCGCCGACAAAGGGATAGTTGGCGGGGATCTTGTGGCCGATCTCCTTTTCAAAGTAATGGGCGATATCGGTGATCACGGTGGTATCGATGCCGTTGTTGTTCCCCGTCAGGGCGATGTATTCGATGATCAGGGCCTCGATGGGGGGATTGCCGGTCCTTTCTCCCAGTCCCAACAGGGTGGCATTGGCGGCGCTGCAACCGTAGAGCCAGGCCGTGGTGGCGTTGATCAGGGCCTTGTGAAAATCGTTGTGGCCGTGCCATTCCAGGAGCTCGCCGGGGACGCCGCCGTCGTCGATGAACGCCCGGATCAGCTTGTCCACGCTCCGGGGCAGGGAAGCGCCGGGATAAGTGACGCCGTAGCCCATGGTGTCGCAAAGGCGGATCTTGATATCGATCTTGCTTTCCGCGCGCAGCTTCATGAGTTCGATGGCAAAGGGGATACAGAATCCGTAGATGTCCGCCCGGGTGATATCCTCGAAGTGACACCGGGGGACAATGCCTGCGTCGAGGATGGAACGTACGATATTCAGATAGTCCTCCAGGGCCTGTCGGCGGGTCTTGTTGAGCTTGAGAAAGATGTGGTAGTCGGAAACGGAGGTCAGAATCCCCGTCTCCTTGAGGCCCGCGTCCTTGACGAGCTGCAGATCCTCTTTGGCGGCGCGGATCCAACCCGTGACTTCCGGGTAGCGCAATCCCAGCGACAGGCACTTCTCCACGGCCTCCCGGTCTTTCTTGCTGTAGAGGAAAAACTCCGTCTGCCGGATAACGCCGTTTTCTCCGCCCAGACGACTCATCAAGACAAAGAGATCGAAGATCTGTTTGACCGTATAGGGCGGACGGGCCTGCTGTCCGTCCCGAAAGGTGGTGTCGGTGATGAAGATGTCATCCGCCGGTGCGATGGCCATGAGCTTGTGGTCGAAGTCGATCCTGCTGACCTGATCGTACGGGAAGACATCCTTTTGCAGATTGGGTTCCTGGATGTCCTTGAGTTCATAACGCCAGAACTTGCTGTGTTCGTGGTCCAGCACCTTTCTGTTTTTATTCCATTTAGCCATGTCGCTCCTGCTCCCGAAACAAGAGAGGGCGCCTGAGATTTCACGCGCCCTCTCGGATAAATATGGTTGTCTGTTTCAAATCACCGGGGGCTTGCTGTACTGAGGTGGTCTGTACGGCTTCTTCGCCCCGGCCTGCTTGCGCGCCTTGATTATCTCGGTTTCCTTAAGGCCGGAACGGGGTATCTTCAGCCGCTGCCCCGGATAAATCCTGTTGGGATTCTTTATCTGATCTTTGTTCGCCTTGTAGATGACCGGCCAGAGGTAAGGATCGTTGTAGATATCCTTGTATTTGGCGATCCACCAGAGGTTTTCCCCTTTTTTCACTACGTATTCCGTTACTGCCCCGGCCGACCCATCGGCGGTTTTCGCCGTCCTGCCTGCCCCGGCGATATCGCCGCCCGGCGTCGCCGAAACGCTGCCTGCTCCGGTCGGCGTTGCCCTCTGCTGTTGAGAAACCGTCGTCTGCTCGGCGGTAGTTCCGGCAGCGCCGACCGTGACGGCCTTTTTTGCGCAACCGGCAAAGGAAAAGATCATTATTGCAGAAATAACGATTGTACCCGGCACCACCCCCTGCTTAATTTTCGACATGACTCATCCTCCGTAAATTTGAACGTTCGTGAAAACCGTGAACTTGCAGCACTTCTATAAAGATGACCGGCGTTTGTCAATATAAAAGTGACGCTACTGGACGATTTTCAGGGAAAGTTCCAAAAGCTGCTCGATACTCACCCGGGACGGGGCGTCCGTCAGCAGGCACGACGCCTTCTGGGTTTTGGGAAAAGCGATGACATCCCGGATGGATTCGGCGCCCGTCATGAGCATGATCAGGCGGTCGAAACCAAAGGCGATTCCGCCGTGGGGCGGTGTCCCGTACTCCAGGGCGTCCAGGAGGAAACCGAACTTGGAGCGGATTTCTTCCTGACCCAGTCCCAGGGCGGCAAATACGGCCGCCTGCACGTCTTTCTTATGAATCCGGATGCTGCCGCCGCCGATTTCGGAGCCATTCAGAACCAGGTCATAGGCCCGGGCCCGCACCCGGCCCGGATCGGTCTCCAGGTAACCGATGTCTTCCATCACCGGCGATGTGAACGGATGGTGGGTGGAAGTAAACCTCTTTTCCGTATCGCTGTATTCCATGAGGGGAAATTCGGTTATCCACGTGAAGGCAAAGGCCTGAGGGTCGATCAGAGAGAGTTTCTTCGCCAGATGGACGCGCAGGTTTCCCAGGGCGTCGTTGACGATCCCCGGGGTGTCGGCGACGAACAGCAGCAGGTCGTCCGGAGCGGCCTCCAGTTTCGCCTCGACCGCCCTCATTTCTTCCGCCTTGAGAAATTTGGCGATGGGGGAAGTCCAGCCGTCGGGATTGACGCGGGCCCAAGCCAGACCCTTGGCGCCGGCATCGGTTACAAAATCACGCAACTGGTCGATATCCTTACGGGAAAGCTGACGTTTGTCCTCGACTTTGATGGCCTTGATGACGCCGCCGGCGGCGACGACTTCCTGAAAAAGGTTGAAGCCGGCATCTTTGAGGGTCGCCGTCAAGTCGCGGATTTCCAGAGAGAATCTGGTATCGGGGTTGTCTTTTCCATACCTCGCCATGGCTTCACGGTAGGGTATCCGGGGCAGGGGCAGTTTGATCTCCACCCCGAGACAGGTGCGGAAGAGGTGGGCGATAAATCCTTCCATGATCTGAATGAGATCGTCTTCGTCGATAAAGGACATCTCGATGTCGATCTGGGTGAATTCCGGCTGCCGGTCCGCCCGGAGGTCTTCGTCGCGAAAACACTTGACGATCTGATAGTAGCGGTCGAAACCGGATACCATGAGCAGCTGTTTGAAGATCTGCGGTGATTGGGGGAGGGCGTAGAAGGACCCGGGGTTCACCCGGCTGGGGACCAGATAATCCCGTGCCCCTTCCGGAGTGCTTTTGGTGAGGACCGGGGTTTCCACCTCGATGAATCCCTGGCGCTGAAAATATTCCCGGGTGGCTGCCGCCGCCTTGCTCCGCAAAATCAGCTTTTGCTGGATATACGTCCGGCGGAGATCGAGGTAGCGGTATTTGAGCCGGACATTTTCCGAGATTTCAGCGGCCGGAGCGTCGATCAGAAAGGGAGGCGTGCGGGATTCGTTGAGGATTTCCAGCTCCTCCACCATAACCTCTATCTCCCCCGTCTTGATTTCCGGATTCTCCATGTCCGGCGGCCGCCGCCGGACTTTACCCCGCACGGCGAGGACATATTCGCTTCTGATCCGGTGTGCTTCCCGGTGGGCGTCGGCATTGTATTCCGGATTGAACACGATCTGCACCAGGCCCTCCCGGTCGCGCAAATCCACGAAGATGACTCCCCCGTGATCCCGGCGGCGGTGATTCCAGCCCATCAAAATCACTTCTCTGCCTTCATCGGCTACGCGCAACGACCCACAATAGTGGCTCCGCTTCAATCTTGTTATAAATTCAGACAAGTCTTTACCTCTCGTGGTTATTTTTCAATTTTTTTCCTCAGCGCAGCAGCTTCTCCCAGGCGGACGCATCCGCAAGGCTCACCCGGACCTGTTCCCCCGTAATCATATCCCGCAGCTCGGCCTGCCGTGATTCCATTTCCCGGTCGCCGATGATGAGCACCCGGCGGCAGGAAAGCTTGTCGGCCCTTTTCATTTGGCTTTTCAGCCCCCGGCCCTGATAATCCATCTCCGTCCAATGTCCCCGCACGCGGAGATGATTGCATAAACGGTAGGCAAGCTGCTGGGCTGTCGCCCCCAGGGCGGCGATGAAGAGCGCAGGGCCCGAAGAAGAGCGGTCTTGGCCGGTGGCGGCGGTTAGGGTGAGCAGGCGCTCGAAACCTACGGCGAAGCCTATCCCCGGAATGTCCGGACCGCCTAGATCACGGATGAGGCCGTCATATCGCCCGCCGCCGACGACGGCATTCTGGGCGCCGAGATAATCAGTGGTGACTTCGAAGGTGGTCCGGGTGTAGTAATCGAGGCCCCGGACCATCCGGGGATTCAGGGTATAGGGAACATCCAGCGCGTCGAGGGATGAGCGGACCGCCTCAAAATGATCCCTGCAGGCCCCGCAGAGAAAATCGGCGATGACCGGCGCCCGTAGCACGATCTCCCGGCATCCCTCCAGCTTGCAGTCCAGTATCCGCAGGGGATTGGTGTCGAGTCTCCGGACGCAATCCGCGCAGAGCTCCTCCTCCTTCCCCGCCAGAAAACCCCGGATGGATTCCCGGTAGGCGGGGCGGCAGGAAGGACAGCCGAGGGAATTGATTTCCAGACGCGGTTCCTCCAGCCCGGCGCATTTGAGAAAATGGATCAACATGAAGATAACTTCCGCGTCCACGCGGGGATCGTCGTAACCCAGCACCTCGACGTCGATCTGATGGAATTGGCGGTAACGCCCCTTCTGGGGACGTTCACGCCGGAACATGGGGCCGATGGTGTAGAGTTTTGCGACCTGATCGTAGGCATGGAGGTGATGTTCCAGATAGGCACGAATGATCGAAGCGGTCGCTTCGGGTCTCAGGGTGACGTATTCTTCCCCCCGGTCCCGGAAGGTGTACATCTCCTTCTCCACGATATCCGTCCCCGTACCGATGCCCCGGGTGAAAAGTTCCGTCCTTTCCAGGATGGGGACCCGGATCTCCCGGCAGCCGAAGGCGGTAAAGATCTTTCGCGCCTGTTCTTCCACATACTGCCATCTCCCCGTTTCGTCGGGGAGGATATCCTTGAAGCCTTTTACGGCGGTGATAAGGTCCATATTCGCTCGGATGTCGATATAAAGTTATTAAAGGTGGGTCACTTATCATATAACCGGAGGAATGGCAACGGGAATGATGACGGATGAACCCTGCTCGCACGTCATGGCGGGAAAAATGAAGTCGTCATGCCGTCATCCGGGCGCCCCTGTGGCGGCTTTCCAGGCAGATAAGCGGTGACGGATATATCCGCGCCGTCGGTGACGGCCGTTATCATGCCTCGGCAATCGGTCCGGTAGACACGGACCTTTCCTTTCTCGAGCCTTTCCAGGACATCGGGGTGGGGAAGGCCGAAGGTATTTCCGAAGCCCACGGAAACGACGGCGATGGCCGGCTGGACCGCCGCCAGAAAAATTTCCGTCGTCGAGGTCCGGCCCCCGTGATGGGGGACAAAAAGGACGGAACTGGCGATCACCTCTCCCCGGGACACGATATTTGCCTCCGCCGGGCCGGAGATGTCACCGGGGAAAAGAAAGGAAACGCCGCCGTAAGTCATACGCATCACCAGGGAGCGGTCGTTGGCCGCGGCATAATTGACAGCCGATCCCGGTCCCGGGACATCGGGGTTGAGAAACTTAATCCGGACCCCGTCCACGACCACTCCGTCATCCCGGGCCGACAACCGGCGATGCGGGATCCCGTGCCCGGCGATGGCGGCGTTGAATCTGCGGTACTCCGGCGTATCCACTTCATCCCCGTTGCTCCATACCTCCCGGACGGTAAAATTCTCCAGAATGAACAGCAGGCCGTGGAGGTGATCGGGATGGGGATGGGTGAGGACAACGATGTCGACGGCGCTGATCCGTTCGTGCCAAAGATAGGGGGCGACGATATACCTGCCCACGTCGAAGGAGCTGTTCGGAAAGCCGCCGCCGTCGATGAGCATAACTTTTTCACCGGGAAAACGGACCAGAGTGGAATTTCCCTGGCCGACATCGATGGCGGCGGCGGAGAGCACCGCCCGGTTCCTGTCCCGTTCATAAAGAAAAATACCGTTCCCGATGAAAAACAAAACCGTGGCGGCGACGGCGTAGCGGACCCACAGCGGCGGGGTGACGATCCGGGCGGCTTCCGGTTTTACGGGATCGGGACGGGGCGGGAAAAAGCGAAAGATTCCGTAAATGAGGAGATAGAAGCTGAATATTTCCGGGAGACCCGGGGTGGTCAAATACAGGGACGACCAGGGCAGTGCCGCAAAGAAATCGTTGACGGCCAGGGAAGACATTACCAACAGCCCGGCGAGATCGAGGACGACGGTGCTCAATGAAGACGAAAAAGGCATAAAGAAGACGGAAGCCAGGGAGAGGGGAACGGCGAGGATCCCCAGCAGAGGCACGAGAATGATATTGGCCGGAAAGGCCACGAGGGAGATGCGATTGAAATAAAGGGCGATCAGGGGCATTGTCCCCAGCATGGCGCTCAGGGAAACAGCGAGAAAAAGGGCGGTTTCGTAAAGAATCATTCTTCCCCGCCGCAGCAGAAGGGATGAATAAGCCGACGGCTTCGGTGGCGGGGGAATGAAAGCGGTCAGACGGGGAGTGAAATAGAGGATCGCGACAACGGCCGCAAAGGAAAGCTGAAAGGAGATGTCGAAGAGGGCGGGGGGATAGAACATCAGGACGATCAGGGCGGCCATCGCCAAGGTATTGTAGAGATCTCGATTTCTGGCGATGAGCAGGGCGGCCATGAAAGCGAGTATCATCAGGGTGGCCCGCAGTACCGACATGCCGGCGCCGGCGATGAATGTATAGAGGATGACCGGAGGAACCGCCGCCAGGACCGCCACCTTCGTCATGTCGAAGCGGAGAAGGAGGGAGGGGATCCATTTGACGGTCGAACGGACCAGAAAGACGGTGAAGAAGGCGATGAGGCCCATATTGAATCCCGAAATGGCGATGATGTGGGAGGCCCCGGTCTTGCTGAAGGCATCCCGGATTTCCCGCGGTATCTCCTGCTGATCGCCGAGGATGCAGGCCTTGATGATCTCCCGTTCCGGGAAGGGGGCCCGGCGGTCGATGAAGGTACGTATAGACGCCCGGATGGCTTCCAGTCGCTGCCGGAGGGGATTGCCGAAACCCCTTCTCAAAACGACGATCCCGGCATCGTCGGCGATGTATCCCCGGACTAGTATCCCCTGAAACCTCAGATAACGGGCATAATCGAAACCACCGGGATTATTGAAATTCCTTACCGGGCGTAAGCGGCTTCGGGCGCGGACGACGTCACCGTAAGCGAGATCGCCCCGGCCGTGAAAACTCAGCAAGACCCGTCCGGAACATGACAATTCGTTGCCGGCCGGATCGGTCATCTTCGCCACGGCGACAACCAGGTCGGTCTTTTCCGGATAGTGAGCCGGTGCCGTATCGATAAGCCCCGTTATCGTTACCGGTTCCCGCCCCAGGAAGTTGACGATATGGTCCGGTGTGGGTGGCCGGTACAGGTAGACATTCATGTGGAGCCAACCGACGATGAAAAATGTCCCCAACATGAGTGCTTGCCCGGCACCGGTCCAGTGCCGGCGCCGGCACGGCAGGAGCAGGGCAAGCTGGAAAAGAAGGACGATTAGGAGGGTCGTATCGGCCGCTTCGAGGCGGGAGGATACGGCGATGCCCGCCATAAGCGCCAGGGTGGGAGCCACAAGGGGACGTCCCATGCAAATGCCTCCGGACCAAGTTTTTCTTGCATATGCAGTAAAAATCAATATGATGCAAGCCGCACTTGAAATATCTGCGCAAGGAGGGGCGGGATCATGGCGGATGAAAAACCCTGGTTGAAGTATTACGGAGATGTCCCGGCCTCGCTCGATTATCCCCGGGTGACGATGTACGAGGCCCTGATGAGGTCCGTGGAACGGAATCCGGAAGCGATCGCCTATGATTTCATGGGCTATACCTCCACCTACCGCCGTTTCGCCGCGGAGATCGATCAATGCGCCCGTGCTTTGTACGCCCTGGGTCTGCGGAAGGGGGAACGGATTACGATCTCCATGCCCACCACCCCCCAGGGCATCATCTGTTTCTATGGGGCCAACAAGATCGGCGCCGTGGCCAGTATGATCCATCCCCTCTCGACGGCCAAGGAAATCGCCTTCTATCTGCGGATCAGCAAGAGCCGCTTCGCCCTCACCATCGACGCCTTTTACAACAAGTTTCGCGAGATCCGGGAGGAAACGCCCCTCGAGGTCCTGATCCTCACCAAGATCTCCGACTATCTGGAATTTATAAAGAAAATCGGTTTTTATCTGACCAAGGGCCGCAAGATACCCCCGGTGCCCGCCGATCCGATGGTGCGCTGGTGGAAAGAGACGATGTCGGCGTCTTATCCCCCCGTCCCGGAGGTACCCATGGACACCGACGAACTGGCCGTCATTCTCTACAGCGGCGGGACCACGGGGACGCCCAAAGGCATCATGCTTTCCAACATGAACTTCATCAGTGAGGGGATGCAGGTTTCCGCCTGGGGAAAGCTTTCCCACCGGGACGCCATTTTGGCCATCCTACCCATTTTTCACGGCTTCGGCCTGGGGGTATGTGTCAATGCCGCCTTCATGGGGGGAGGCAAGAGTATCCTCGTCCCGCAGTTCAACCCGGAAATCGTCGCCAAACTCATCAAAACGAAACGCCCGACCTTTGTCGTCGGCGTTCCCACCCTCTTCGAAGCCCTTTGCCGTAACCCGGTGTTTCAGAACGCCGATTTGAGCTGTCTCAAGGCCACCTTCAGCGGTGCCGACACCCTGCCGCGTCCGGTCAAGGAGGATTTCGAGGCCCTGGTAAAGAAACAGGGCGGCAAGGTGAAGCTCCTGGAAGGTTACGGCCTGACGGAAGCGGTGACGGCCATCATGGCCATGCCCCTGCAGGAATACCGCGAAGGCAGCGTGGGAGTGCCCTTCCCGGATATGCTGGCCAAGATCGTCCGGATCGGGACAACGGAGGAGGAACCGCCGGGAACGGAAGGTGAGCTCTGCCTCCACGGCCCGGCGGTGATGATGGGTTATCTCGACCAACCGGAAGAAACGGCCGCGACCCTGAAAAGACATGGCGACGGCCGGATCTGGCTCCACACGGGGGACATCGCCGTCATGGACTCGGACGGTTTTTTCTATTTCAAGCTCCGTCTCAAACGGATGATTAAATCCTCCGGCATGAACGTTTACCCGGCCCAGGTGGAAGACATCCTCTATCAACACCCGGAGGTGAAGGATGCATGTGTCATCGGCGTTCCCGATGAAGCGCAAGTGCAAAGGGTGAAGGCCTTCGTGGTCTTGAAGGATATGACCAAAGCCGGGGACGAAATGGAAAAGGAGCTGATTCGCCATTGCCGGGGACAGCTCATCAAGTGGAGCTGCCCCCGGGAGATAGAGTTCCGGGAGAGCCTGCCCTGTACGCTGGTGGGCAAGATCGCCTACAACACCCTGGAACAGGAAGAGATCGCCCGGCTCAAGGCGGCGGGAAAATATTCCGGAACTTGATCCCGGTACGGCAGCAGGGCCGAAATAAGCGAACAGGAGTCGATAATGCGTGAAATATTGCAAACCATGACGGAAATAGCCGCTGCGCCCTTGAGGTATGCCCGGAGACTCCAGTCCGAAACGGGCAAGAGGAGCGTCGGTTATGTCTGCAGTTACACCCCGGAGGAGATTATCGTTGCCGCCGGCGCCAACCCGCTGCGACTCTTCGGCGTCACCGGCGAACTGACAAGGGTGGACGCCCATTTGCAGTCCTATTGCTGCTCCCTGGTGCGGTGCATCCTCGAGTCGGGACTCAAAGGTGATACGGATTGTCTGGCCGGTGTTGTTTTTCCCCATACCTGCGACTCTATGCAGCGGCTCTCCGATCTCTGGCGGCTGAACGTGACCACGGGCTTCCACCTGGATGCGGTCCTGCCGGTCAAACTCACTACGGAAAGCGCTCGTGAGTATTATTTCGACGTCCTCAGGCGTTTTCGGGAGGATATGGAAAGGGAGTCGGGGGTGGAGATCACTCCCGGCGACCTGTGGAAGGCTTACGAACTGATGGGGCAGGTCCGGAGTCTCCTCTTCCGTATCTATGCGCTACGCTGTGCCGAGCCCAAACTGCTTTCCGGTGATGACCTGCTCACGATCGTCAAAGCGTCCATGATCATGGACCGTCGGCAGGCGGCGGCGATGCTGGGAGAGATCGCCGCCGCGCTGAGCCGGGAAACACAAGAGGTAACGGCTTTCCCGGGAACGGGGAAAGATCGCAAACGCCTCCTCATGGTGGGGGGGGTCTGCAACCATCCCCGGCTTCACGGCTTGATCGAAGCGGCCGGCGGGGTGGTCGTCTGGGACGATCTGTGCACCGGCGCCCGTTATTTCCAAGACACTGCTGACAAAACACAAGGGGATACCCGGGAGACGGCGGCCCGGGAGGGGGAGCCGCTGCGCGTCATTGCGGAAAGCTATCTGCAGCGGGCGGTCTGTCCCGCCAAGCATGCCGGCCTGACCAGCCGGGCGGAGAGGATCGTTTCACTGGTCCGGGATAAGGGGGCCCGGGGGGTGATCTTTCTGCACCTCAAGTTCTGCGATCCCCATGCCTTCGATTATCCCTATCTCAAAACGGCCCTGGACCGGGAGAAGATACCGCACCTCATGCTGGAGATCGAGGACCCCCTGCCGGCGGAAGGGCAGTTGCGGACAAGATTAGAGGCCTTTATGGAGATGATTTGAATCAGGAGCCATTCATGAACGAACATATCGACCGGGATAGAAGGAAGATCAAAGCGGTAAAAAAAATGAAGGAGATCATGACCTTCTATTATATCGACGCCAAAACCGCCGCGGACAACAATAAGAAGGTGGCCTGGATCACCAGCGGCGGACCCGTGGAACCCCTGATCGCCATGGACATTATTCCCGTGTATCCCGAAAACCATGGCGCCATGATCGGGGCCAGCAAAATGGGGGTCGAATTATGTGAAAAGGCGGAAGCGATGGGCTATGCCGGCGACCTTTGCTCCTACGCCCGTTCCGACATCTCCTGCGCCACGGTTAACGGCGGCCCAATCGGCGGGTTGCCCAAACCCGACATGCTGATCTGCGGCAACAACATCTGCGGCACCGTCCTTAAGTGGTACGAAATCCAGGCCCGCTATTTTCAGGTTCCGCTGTTCATTTTCGACACCCCCTTCTGCCATACCCGTTTCCATCCCGAGATGCGTCGCTATGTCCGCACCCAGGTAGACGAATATATCGAGTTTCTCGAGACCGTAACGGGGAAAAAACTGGACCGGGACCGGATGAACGAGGTCGGGCGTCTCTCCGTGGCAGGACAGCGGCTGTGGCAGGCCGTTCTCGATACGGCCACGCACAAACCGGCCCCCTTGAGCGCCTTCGACGCCTTTTTTCATCTCGCCCTCATTGTCACCCTCCGGGGAACCCGGCAGGCCGTGGATTATTACGAGGAATTACTTGCGGAAATGAACCAACGGGTCCAGGACGGCATCGGTGCCGTTCCGGAGGAAAGACACCGCCTCCTCTGGGACAATCTGCCCATCTGGTACCGGACCAAGTGGCTTTCCGACAAGTTCGCGGCCCACGGTGCCTGCCTGGTGGCCGACACCTATACCTCCGCCTGGTGCGGCTCGCTCCGCTATATGGATGAAAACGATTTTCTCGAGTCCATGGCGGAAGGCTATACCCGCATCTATCTGAATATCGGCGTGGATGAGATGGCCCGGATGGTGGGGGAAATGGTGGACAAGTACGACGCCCAGGGACTGGTCATGCATTCCAACCGGAGCTGCAAACCCTATTCCCTGGGACAATACGATATCCAGCGACGTGTGGAGGCGGCCAAGGGGATTCCCTCCCTCATGATCGAGGCGGACATGTGCGATGAGCGCAACTTTTCCGAAAGCCAGATCGAAACCAGGATCGAGGCCTTCCTCGAATTGCTCGGGGAGCGGCGGGATATGCCAAGACCAATGTAAGGTTGGAGAAAGTTGCAGGCCGTAAGCTGAAAAAGAACGAACTGAGAAATATCGCCATTATCTCCCATGTCGATCACGGCAAAACCACCCTGGTCGATGCGATGCTCAAACAGACCGGCACCTTCCGGGAGCACCAAATCATGACCGAGCGGGTTATGGACTCTCTCGATCTCGAACGGGAGCGGGGAATCACGATCATGGCCAAGAACACCGCCATCCGCTATGGCGGGGTGAAGATCAACATCGTCGATACCCCGGGTCACGCCGATTTCGGCGGCGAGGTAGAGCGGAGTCTGAACATGGTGGACGGCGCCATCCTGCTGGTCGATGCCAGCGAAGGCCCCCTGCCGCAAACCCGTTTCGTCCTCAAAAAAGCACTGGCCCGGGGCATCCCCATCATCCTCGTCATCAACAAGATCGACCGCAGCGACGCCCGGATCGACGAGGTTATCGACGAGGTCTATGACCTGTTCATTGATCTGGACGCCACGGAAGGGCAGATCGAGTTTCCCATCCTCTTCACCCAGGCGAAACGGGGCGTGGCGCATAAAAGGCCCGGTGATGAATCTACGGACCTCACGCCTCTCTTCGAGACGATCATTTCCACGATTCCCGGCCCCGAGGGGGATGATGAAGCGCCGCCCCAGTTTTTGGTCACGAACCTGGATTACGATCCCTACGTAGGGCAGATCGCCATTGGCCGCCTGATGAACGGGACCCTGGAAATGAACCGTTCCTTCAGCCTCTGCGGGGAAGGCGGAGTCACCCCGGGCATCAGATTCTCCGCCCTTTACACCTTTTCCGGGTTGAAGAAGATCGCCGTGGAGCGGGTGGAGGCCGGGGATATCGTCGCTTTCGCCGGCGTGGAAAACGTCAATATCGGCGATACCGTCTCGGCACTGGAAAATCCCCGTCCCCTACCGCGGATCGAGGTCGACGAGCCGACGGTTTCCATGATCTTCTACGTGAACAACGGTCCCTTTGCCGGCCGGGAGGGGAAATACCTCACCTCCCGCCATCTCCGGGAACGTCTGGAACGGGAATGCATGCGCAATGTGGCCCTCCGGGTCATGCCGACCGACCGGGCGGACGCCTTCGAGGTCTGCGGTCGCGGGGAATTGCAGATGGCGGTCCTCATCGAAACGATGCGTCGGGAAGATTACGAATTCATGGTGTCCAAACCGCAGGTAATCACCAGGAAAGAAGGCGGAGAGATTCTGGAGCCTGTAGAACGGCTTTTCCTCGATATTCCCGAGGAATTCATCGGTGTGGTGACGGAGAAGCTCGCCGTCCGGAAGGGAAGGATGGCCAATCTGGTCAACAAGGGCAGCGGCCGGGTGAACATGACCTTCTTGATCCCCTCCCGGGGGCTGATCGGTTTTCGGAGCCATTTCCTGACCGATACAAAAGGGGCGGGGGTGATGAACAGCCTTTGCGAGGGTTACGCGCCCTGGTTCGGCGCCATTCCCCAACGATTGACCGGGGCCCTGGTAGCCGACCGGGCGGGCCGGGTGACCGCCTATGCCTGCCACGCCATGGCCGATCGCGGGGAATTGATCGTCGCCCCGGGCACCGAGGTCTATGGCGGTATGATCGTCGGCGAGCGGAACCGCTCCCAGGACCTGAACGTGAACATCGTCAAGGAGAAAAAACTCACCAACATGCGCAGCGCCACCGCGGACGCCACGGTGATCCTTCGTCCTCCCCGCCTCCTGTCTCTGGATCAGTGCATCGAATTCCTCGCCGAGGATGAGCTGGTGGAGATCACCCCCCGGAACATCCGCCTCCGCAAGAAGGAATTGGACGCCCAGATCCGGATGGCCCGCTATCGGGAAGAAAAATGGTCTTGAGAGGCGACCTTCTTCCGGCGGCCCGTTTTTGACGACATCGTGAACAAACACTCCCGCCCCGTGGGGCGACACGAAGCATGAAAATTACGCCTTCACCGTAAGTCCGGGTGCGGCAGTATTGCTCATCCCCCGTCAACGCCCGCCCCGTAAAAACATGTAATTCTCATTTCTCAGGAGGGGCGCTCCCTGCCTGCGGAGCTTGTTTCTTCCTCGCCGCCGTCAGGGACTATCGGGCGTTCATAATCTTTATCGCCTACAATTACACATAGTTGCGATGCTGGATAGCCTCGATGTATCCCACGGTGCCGGGGGAGATCTGGGCGGCATTGGCCTCATCGGTGTCGAGATGCATGTCCATGCGATAGCTGGGATTGACCCGGATCAGGACATCGCCGAAGATCAGCTCCCGCACCCCCTTGACCTTCACCATGACGACGTCCTTGTCCCGGAGACCCAGGCTGAGGGCCTCCTCCGGCGCCATGTGGATGTGACGTTTGGCGCAGATGACCCCTTTCTCCAGGACCACCTGTCCGGCTTCGCCTTCCATGATGACGCCGGGGGTTCCTTCGATGTCGCCGGAATCCCGGATCGGGGCGTCGATACCCAGACGGAACTGCTCCGTACGGGCGATTTCCACCTGTGACTCTTTGCGCAGGGGGCCCAGAATCCTTACCTTTTCTACCCTTCCTTTCGGGCCGATGAGATTCACCGTTTCCGCCGCGGCGAACTGGCCGGGTTGACTCAGCTCGGAACGGGGGGTCAGGGAGCGGCCGGGGCCGAAGAGGGCTTCGAAATCTTCCTGACACAGATGGACATGATGGGCCGAAACGCTGAGGGGAATCGCTTTGGACCGGAGTCTTTCCATCTCCGTCACAGCCAGGGAACGCCCCAGGGCGTGGATGGTCTCCCGGGCGATCATCCGTTCTTCATCGGCCGGCACCACCAGGATACGGATCTTCGCGGAGGTATCGGAGATGTCGACGACCTGGCCGCGCATCGCCACGGTCCGGCGGTTGATGTCGTCCGTGACGGCGATACCGAAGACCTCCATTCCCTGGCAGATGCGGGCGCGGATTTCCGGAGAGTTTTCACCGATGCCCCCGGTGAAGATGAGGACATCCAGCCCCCCCAGGGCGGCGATATAAGCGCCGATATATTTTTTCACCCGATAGCAGAAGACGCTGATCGCCATTTTACAACGCATATCACCGCCTTCCGCGGCTTCCAAAACTTCCCGCATGTCGTTGCTCTTGCCGCTCAAACCCTTGAGGCCGCTCTCCTTGTTGAGGATCGCGTCGATCTCGTTACAGGACAAGCCCGCATGGCGCATGAGATGGAGCAGGACACCGGGGTCCACATCGCCGCCCCGGGTACCCATGACCAGTCCTTCCAGCGGGGTCATCCCCATGCTCGTATCGATGCTGCGACCGTGATCCACCGCGCATACCGAGGCCCCGCTGCCCAAATGACAGGAGATGATCTTGAGGTCGCCGATGGGGATCTTGAGGGCCGTGGCGGCGCTGAGGGAAACAAAGCGGTGATTGGTGCCGTGAAACCCAAAGCGCCGGATCTGTTCTTCGTCGCAAAGTTCCACCGGCAGGGCGTACCGGTACGCCGCCTCCGGCATATTGAGATGGAAGGCCGTATCGAAAACCGCCACCTGCGGTACTCCCGGCAGCAGTTTTTTGAGGGTCTCGATCCCTTCGAGATTGTACGGATTATGAAGGGGGGCGATGGGGATGCATTCGCGGATAGCGTTCATGACCTCGTCGCTGATGGTCATGGAGCTGGAGAAACGCTGTCCCCCGTGTACGACGCGATGGCCGACGGCGGAGATGTTCTTCACATCGCCGACGGCCCCGTGCTCTTCGTGGCCGAGGGCCGCGACCATGGCATGGAAGGCGTCGCTGACGGTGGCGATGTCATTGCCGGGAAGGCTGGTTTTCTTGCCGGCCTTCTTGATCGTGTGGGTGGCCGCGGCGGAACCGATTTTTTCCACGAGACCATCCAGGAGGGACTCCTTCCGGGTCGTGTCGAAAAAAGAATATTTAAGCGACGAGCTGCCGCTGTTCACGACAAGGATCTTCATCGGTTCCGAAACGGAGGTGAAATTAAGGTCATAGGGATCTTCGTTCCGGCTGTGAGCCAGGCGCCGTTCCTTAACTTCCTCGATAAATTTTTCATCTTCCAGGAGACGTTTGGTGATGATCCTCGTCACCTTCATGAGGGTCTTGGGATTCCGGGAAACGACCTGGGAAATCACTTCCCTGGGGATCTTGACCGCCTTGCAGCTCCGGGTCGAAACGACGTTTGCCGCCGCCGGTTCCCCGGTAAGGATGGACATCTCCCCGAAGAAGGAACCCCTTTCCAGGGATGCCAACACCCTTTCCTTTCCCGTTTCATCAGGCAGGGACACCTCCACCTCGCCGTCATACACCAGCCAGAGGAAACGTCCGATCTCCCCCGCTTTGATAATGACGGCCGACGGGGGGAAATCGATCAGCTGGGAACTGGCGGCCAGAAACCCTATTTCTTCGCTGCTCAAATCACCAAGGATATTGATGGATTTGAAGAAGTTCTCTAATTCCATGTCGCTGCCTCCTGTCGGTTAAAGATCTTACGGGTTCAGATAGTTCGTTAAGGCGGGAAACACTGACGTAATGAAAAAAACCGGAATTACTCTAATACAAATATTCGCCGGCGTCAAAGGAATAAGAAGACATCATGAGCAGTCCGTAGGCGCGCAAGCGCGCACCGTCCGTAACGGTTGTGTATGCACAAGTAATCGTCATTACTGGTGATAGGCGTGCCTGTTCTCGTGAAGAGATTATTCCTTTATCTCTTTGATGACTTGAGCTTAAAGTTTCATTTTCATTCTTCATGGCGCGCCCCGGGTCAGGAGGGTTCTTCGCGGGCGTCGCAAATATGCTTCGCTTTTAACCAAGGAGATGATAAAAGGTAACCGCTGTGCTCCTTAAGAAAAGGGACGGCCGGTGCATAGAATTACACCCGGATCATGTCCTGAAAATTATTGTCAAGGCGATGGGGAGGGAAGAGCTACATGCCTGCGGAAAATGAACAACCGGTTTTCACCCTGGGTATCGATGTAGGTTCCATAACCACCAAGGCGGCCCTGATGGGCAACGGGAAATTGTTGCATGCCGGGACGGTATTTACAGGCTTCAACGTGGAAGCGGCGGTTGCCAAAGTCGTGGCTGAGACCCTGGCGGCGGCGGCCCTGAAACCGGAGCGACTGAACAGGATCATTGCCACCGGTTACGGCCGTAAGAACGTTACGATAGCCCATGAAGCAAAGACGGAGATCCTCTGCCATGCCACCGGGGCCCACTATCAGAATCCGGAAGTGAGGTTTGTCATCGATATCGGCGGACAGGACAGCAAAGCCATCCTTTTGGATGACGGCGGCAAAGTGATCAATTTTACCATGAACGATAAATGTGCGGCCGGCACCGGACGTTTTCTGGAAGTTATGTCCCGGGCGATGGAAGTGAATCTCGACGCTTTCGGCGAGCTTTCCCGGCATGCCGACCGACCGGCCCGGATCAGCAGCATCTGCACGGTCTTCGCGGAATCGGAAGTGATCTCCCTGATCGCGAAGGGCACGGAGCGGGAAAACATCGTGGCGGGGATCCACGAGGCCATCGCCGCCCGGGTCGCGGCCATGGCCAAACGGGTCGGCCTGCGCGGACCCGTCATGATGACCGGGGGAGTGGCCAAGAACAGCGGGCTGGTACGGGCCCTGGCGGAAAAACTGGGACTGCCCGTCGCCGTGTCCCCCTATGCCCAGATCAACGGCGCCCTCGGCGCGGCGTATCTGGCGTGGAAATAGGAGCGGTTTTTGAAGCCGGCAGGACATCGGGAACGAAGATGAAGGAAACGGTTGCGAATCCGCCTCCGGAAGGACAGCGGGAAAACACGGATATGCAGATCAGGGTCCTGATCCTCTCCCGGATCGCCATGACGACCTTTCTGCTGGCGGTTTTCGTCTTCATGCAGATCCAGACCCCCGACTACGTAACCCGGATTTCCATTCCTTATTTTTATGGAATAATCCTCATCGTCTATGTCCTGTCGTTGTTTTTTTCCCTTTTCGCCCGAATCGCCCCCCGGCACCGGGCGCAAATCTATCTTCAGGTCATGACCGATGTCGTCATGATCACCGCCCTGATCTTTGTCACCGGCGGGATCAGATCCACCTATGCCGTCTTCTACCCGCTGGTTATCATTTACGCAGTATTGTATCTGGGAAGAAACGGCGGTTTGATCGCCGCCTCCGCCGCCGCGATCTCCTACGGACTCCTCATCGACCTGGAGTTTTATAAGGTCATCAAACCGCTGGCTTATCACTCCGTGTGGGAGATCCCCGATACGGCCGGGCATGTGTTTTTGCGCATCTTCGTCAATATCCTCTCCTTTTTCGTCACCGCCTTTTTGGCCAGCTTCGTGGTGGAAAAAGAGAAGAAGACCCGGGCGCTCCTGCTGGAAAAAGAATCGGCCTTTAACCGTTTGGACCTCCTGCACCGTGCAATCATTGAATCTGTCGATGCCGGCATCCTGACCACCGATCTCGCCGGCAGAATCAAATCCTTCAATCAGTCCGCGGAAAGGATCACCGGCTGGAGATTCGCGGCGTTGGAGAATCGCGATGTCCGGGAGATATTTACCGCCTGGGATGAGTTGGTGCGCACCCGCAATTGCGAGGCCGCGGATCCCCATTTCGAAGGACGTATCGAGACGACGGTCGTTACAATGGACAATAGGCGGTTGATCATCGGTTGCCAGCTCTCCCCCCTCAGGGACCATCATGGCCAGAAATTCGGTGATATTCTTATTTTTCAGGATCTCACCACGGTAAAGAAGATGGAGGAAGCCTTGGAGAGAAACCGGCGTCTGGCCTTTGTGGGGGAGATGGCGGCCGGACTGGCTCATGAAATTCGTAATCCTCTGGCTTCGATCAGTGGGGCCGTGCAGATGCTCCAGCGGGAAAGGGGCGTCACCGTCACCGAAGCCCGCCTGATGCAGTTGATAATCCGCAGTAAAGATCAATTAGAAGGATTTATAAAGGATTTCCTGCTTTTGGCGAGACCGGAACGGGGGCCGCAACAGAAAGTCGCGCTCGGCGATTTTGTCCGTGAGGTCCTCGAGGCCGCCCGGGTTATACCGGACTGGCACGACGCGATCACGGTCCGTGAGGATATCCCCCCGGAGCTGAGCTTTACCGGCAACCGGGAGGAACTGCGCCAGGTGGTTTGGAATCTGGTGCTCAACGCCGTCCAGGCCATGCCGGCGGGGGGGCGGCTGGAAATCCAGGGACGGGAGAAAACGATTGCGGGCCGAACAGGGGTAGAGTTCATCGTTGCGGATACGGGCGTCGGGATTTCCGAACAGGACCGCGCTTCGATCTGCGAGCCTTTTTTTACCACCAAAGAACGGGGCACCGGGTTGGGACTGGCGATCGTCATGCGCATCGTCACCGGTTACGGCGGTAAAATGACTTTCGAAAGCGTTCCCGGAGCGGGAAGCACATTCATCATCTGGCTCCCCCAGGGGGAGGATAATGCGGGAGGTTCTGAAAATGGCCAGGATTCTCGTCGTTGACGACGATCTCGGGATGAGAGACTTGCTGGAGATCATGCTTACCCAGGAGGGCCATGAGGTAGCGTGTTCCGGAGCGCCGGAAAAGGCCCTGCAGAGATTCCGGAAAGATCGGTTCGATCTGGTCATCACCGATCTCAAGATGCCCAAGATGGATGGTATCGAATTTCTCCGCCAGGTGAAAGAGCTGAGTCCGGAGACGCAGGTAATCCTCATCACGGCCTTCGCCTCCGGGGATACCGCTCTGTCCGCGATGAAGGAAGGTGCTTATGACTATATCGAGAAAGACTTCGATATCGATGACTTAAAGAGAATCGTCCAGGAAGCCCTGGGTAAAAGAGGGGTCCAAAAAGAGGAGGTGCAATTTATAAAAGACCCCGCCGGTTATATATCCTTCGAGGGTATGATCGGCAAGAGCAGGGAGATGTTGAAAATATACGCGACCATAAAAAAGGTTGCCGAAACCTCCGCCAATGTCCTGATTCTGGGTGAGAGCGGTACGGGAAAGGAACTGGTCGCCAAGGCCATTCACCAGCACAGCCCCCGGAAGGAGATGCCCTTTGTGGTCATCAACTGTGGCGGCATTCCGGAAAACCTCCTCGAATCGGAGCTGTTCGGATATATGAAAGGATCGTTCACCGGGGCTTTCACCGACAAGGCGGGACTCTTCGAAACGGCAAATGAAGGCACAATATTCCTCGATGAAATAGGGGAGTTGCCGCCCTTACTTCAAGTAAAACTTTTGCGTGTTGTCCAGGAAAAGACCTTTCGGAGGATCGGCGGTAAGATGGATATCAGAGTCAATACCCGTATCATTTCCGCCACCAATCAGAATCTGGAGGAGAAGGTCAAGCAGGGCTCGTTCCGTGAAGACCTCTACTACCGCCTCAATGTCATTCCCATCACCCTACCGCCCCTGCGGGCTAGAAAAGAGGACATCCCCCTGTTGACGAGATATTTCATCGAAAAATATTCCCGGGAATTTGCCAAGGAAATCAAGACGATATCAAGCTATGCCCTCGAATTGCTCATGAATTATCCCTTCCCCGGCAATATCAGGGAACTGGAAAATATCATCGAGCGGAGTGTCGCTCTGGAAAACACCAATATCATTCTGCCCGACAATCTGTTCCTGGAAAAAAATCAGTCCAGACCCGGACATGCTTATCCCGTCGAGATCCCTGATACCGGGATCCATCTTAACGAAGAGCTGGCCGGGATAGAAAGGCTGCTCATCGAAAAGGCCCTGTTGAAAGCGGGAGGATCGAAGACGAAAGCGGCGGAGCTGCTCCATGTATCATTCGATTCACTGCGATACCGGATCGACAAATTGGGAATAGAAAATCAGGGGGCGGATTGAAAAAATGCTTGACAAGGTCGGTTTGATCCATTAAGCAGGAAGCGAAATTATATCAGGACGAAGCACCGGCAGGGGTCAAATATGAGACAGGAAAGCAAACAAAACTTCGGCTTTTTTAGCTTTTACGGCTTTTTTGGGGAGGTCTGCCCGCAGCGCTCATGACCTGATAACCGTAAATGAGCCGTGGGCAGACCGAAAAGGCGCCCACGGTTTTTTTTTGGGCCGTGGAGATCATCCCGGCCTTTTTTTTGGGGCACCGAAAGGAGGAAGAAATGTCGGAAAATTTCATGAAAAGAAGCGTCATCATGATCCTGGCGGGACTGCTGGTCCTGAGCCTCTCCGGATGGTCGTCGGCCGGGGTTATAAAGGTGGGTGCGGCGATCAACATGACTGGTCCCGCCTCGACATGGGGTCAGTTTCATGCGAAGGGTCAGCAGGATTATTTCCGCTATGTCAATGAAGTCAAAGGCGGGGTCGCCGGCAACCGGATCGAAATGATCCTGGTGGATACCGCCTACAAGGTCCCGGAGGCGGTAGCGGCGGTCCGCAAATTCGCCGTTCAGGAAAAGGTCGATATGATCGCGACCTGGGGGGCCGGAGAGGGCCTGGCCGCCAAACCGATCATTCAGGCCTATCGGATCCCGACGATCAATTATTCCACGAGCTGGGAAATCCTGGAACCGCCCATCGACTACATGTATCTTCCCTTCGGCAGTTACAAGATGGATTGTTACGCCATTCTGGATTATATCCGGGCCATTCACCGGGGCAACACCATCCCCAAGGTCGGCCTGCTCACGTACAACAATGCCTATGGGCGCTCCATTCATAAACCAAGTCAGAATTACGCCCGTAAGGTCGGGATCGAAATCGTGGCCATCGAGGAATTCCCCCCCAAAACCGTCGATCTCAATACGGAACTACTCCGCCTGCAAAAGAAGGGCGCCCAGTACATCGTTATGCAGATGCTGCCCGCCGCCATCGTCACGACATTCAAGAGTGCCGACCGGATCGGTTACCACCCGATGTTTTTCGGTACCTGGACATCCACGGATCCGGACTTCTTCCGGCTGGGCAAGGGGCTCATCAAGGATCGGCTGCTGATGCAGTTCCCCGGCGGTCTGCCTTCCGACCGCACCCCGGGCATCAAAATCATGGAGGAGCTGTGGAAGCGCTACCGGACGGTCGACCGGTTCGACGCTTCCTACTGGGAGGGAGTCGTCGTGGGGATGATCATGGAACGGGCGTTTCTCCGGGCCCACGAGAAGTTCCGGGTCATCAACCGGGACACGATCAACAGGGCCATGGAATCATTCCGCAACGAGGATTTCGGCGGGATCGTTCCGAATATCACCTACACCGGCAAAGACCACGGCGCCTCCTTCAAGGCCCGGATCGTCCGCGTTCAGGAGGGTGGTTCCTATACCCCCCTCACCCAGTTCTTCGTGCCGGGTCGGGAAAAGATCCGTTTATTGAAGTGAGCGGGCCGGGGAGATGAAAGCCTATCGCGGACAGCCGGCCATCTTCGCCGCCCGGAACGGGGAAGACCGCTACGCCAATCTGGAGATAAAGAACGTCTCCCTTAATTTCGGCGGCGTCAAGGCCCTGAGCAATATCGACCTGCAGGTGGGCAACGGAGAACTCTACGCCGTGATTGGACCCAACGGCGCCGGCAAGACGAGTCTCATGAACTGCATAACCGGTTTCTACCACGCCGTGAGCGGCAAGATCCTCTTTAACGGCCGGGACATCACCCGGTTACACGCCCACGAGCTCGTCAGGGTCGGCATCGGCAGGACCTTTCAAAACATTGAACTCTTTCCGGGGATGACCGTCCTGGCGAACATGCTCCTCGCCCGTCACGTCTATTGCAACTATTCCTTCCCCGGGGCGGCATTGTTTCTTCCTTCCGTTCGCCGCGAGGAGGTGCGGCACCGGAAACTGATCGAGGAATTGATCGATTTTCTGGAAATGCAGGCCATTAGAAAAAAGACGGTGGCCTCTCTGCCTTACGGTCTGATGAAGCGGGTGGAACTGGGAAGGGCTTTGGCTCTGGAACCGCGACTTTTGGTTCTGGACGAACCCTTTGCCGGCATGACCCTGGAAGAAAAGGAAGACATGGTCCGATTCATAACGGAAATCAACAACGCCTGGGGGCAGACGATCATCCTGGTGGAGCATGACATGGCCATTGTCATGAGCATATCCCACCGCATTGCCGTTTTGAATTTCGGTGAAAAGATCGCCGAGGGAACGGCGGAAGAGATCCGCCGGCATCCCGAGGTGATCCGGGCCTATCTGGGTTGAGGCGGAGGTGAAGATGGAGACGCCATACCAGGATGACGCTTCGTTGACTCTGCCCCGGTTGCTCTTGAAGCAGGCGGAGACATTGGGGAAAAGCGGCATCGCCATCCGGGAAAAGGCCTACGGCGTATGGCACAAGTTCACCTGGGAGGATTATCTCCGCTATGTCCGCCACAGCGCCCTGGGGTTCACATCGCTGGGGGTCCGGCGGGGAGAGAATGTGGTCCTGGTGGTGAACAATCATCCGGAATGGCTTTTCTCCGAGCTGGGAGCCCAGGCCGTCGGGGCGGTAACCATCAATCTTTTCACCTCCTCCATTCCTGAAGAACTGCGGACTTCCATCCAGCGCACCCAGGCGGTGGCGGTTATCGCCCAGGATCAGGAACAGGTCGATAAGCTCTTGGAAATCCGGGAAAGGATCCCCCACGTAAGAAAGGTCGTCTATATCGATCCCACGGGGATGAGATCCTACCGTAACGAAGCCTGGCTCATTTCTTTCGCCGAATTCCTGGCGGAGGGAATGGAGGAGGATCGTCGCCTTCCCGACCGCTTTCTCCAGGAAATCAGGAAGGGAAACCCCAAGGACATTGCCCTGATGATTCAAACCTCGGGAACGACGGGGGTCTCGAAACTGGCCATGCTTTCCCACCGGAGCATGATCGCCATGGGACGGCAGTGGACTCGGGCCATCGATCTCAAACCGGACGAAAACTGGCTGTCCATGTCACCACCCGCCTGGATCGTGGATCAGATGTGGTGTCTGGGGGTAGGGCTCTACAGCGGCATGACCATGAATTTCCCCGAAACGCCGGAGACGGTGACCGAGGATTTCCGGGAAATCGGCCCGGCGGTGATAATCACCGCCAGTCGCTTCTGGGAGGATCTGGCCTCGAAAATACGGGTCAAGATGGCCGATTCCGGCTGGCTGAAGCGGAAACTCTTTCACCTGTCCGAACAAATCGGCACGGCCGTGATCAGCGCCCGGGACGCCGGAAAGTCACCTGCTCTCTGGCAGACCATGCTGCATCGCCTGGCCCGGATAATCATCTACCGGCCCCTGCTCGACCGGATCGGCTGTTCACATTTCCGCAACGCCTATACAGGTGGACACCCCATCAGTCCGGAAGTGATCCGTTTCTTTCAGGCGGTCGGCATGAACCTCAAACAGTGCTATGGACTCACCGAAGCCGGCGGGATATTCCAGGTTCAGCCGGACGGCGAAGTCAAACCCGAAACCGTGGGCAAACCCCTCCCGGGCGTCCAGGTGATGCTCGACGTCGATCAGGAGGTGCTGGTAAAAAGCGACTCCCTTTTTTCCGGTTACTACCGGGATTATCAGAATACGGAAAAGAGCTTTCATGACGGCTGGTTGAAGACCGGGGACGCCGGTTATCTCGATCAGGACGGGCACCTGATCATCATCGGACGCAGGGAAGACATCATCAAAAACAAGACCGGCCAGGCCTTCTCCCCGGATTTCATCGAAACCCGCCTGAAATTCAGCCCTTATATAAAGGAAGCGGTCGTCTTCGGCGAAGCCAGACCGTATATCACCGCCATGATCAATATCGACATGGAAAACGTGGGCAACTGGGCCGAAGAACGTCTTATCCCCTTCACCACCTATCTGGATCTGTCCCAACAGCCCGCCGTGGAGGATCTCATTCGCGGAGAAGTCAAAACCATCAACGAGCAACTGCCCGAAATCATGAAAATCAAAAAATTTCTCCTGCTCTACAAACTCCTGGACGCCGATGACGAAGAGCTCACCCGCACCGGCAAGGTACGACGGCGCTTCATCTACGGCATCTATCTCCCGCTTATCGAGGCCATGTACCGGGATGTCAAACAGGTGGAAACCAAAGGGAAAATCCGTTACCGGGACGGCAGGGTAGGGGAGATTACCACGAACGTAAAGATTTTAACCGTCGCCACATCGTAAAACGGAAAGGAGCAATATGGAGTTTTTTGTCCAGCTGATGGTAAACGGTCTGAGCGTGGGTTTTCTCTATGGAATTTCCGCCATGGGATTTGTCATGATCTTCAAGTCCTCCAGCGTCCTCAACTTCGCCCATGGTGAGTTGCTGGCCATCGGGGCGTATATCTTCCTCGTGCTCGCTACGGGTGCCCAACTTCCTGTTTATGCGGCGTTCATTATCACCATGATTGCCTGCTTCTCACTGGGCTTTGTCGTGGAACGGCTGTTTTTGCGGCCTCTCATCGGCGAGCCCCTGATCTTTGTCATCATGCTCACCGTAGGTCTGGCGGCGATGTTCAAGGGCTTGATCCTCCTGATCTGGGGCGGCAACCTCTACACCTTCCCCGATTTTCTGCCGCCATGGCTGACCCTGACCTGGGGCAGCGTTACCGTGCAGCCGGTCTATACCCTGGCGCTGGTGGTGGGGATCGTCTTTCTCGCCCTGTTCGGGCTGTTCTTCAAGTTCTCCTCCCAGGGGATATATATGCGATCCGTGGCCGACAACCAGCGGGCCGCCCTCTCCCTGGGGGTCAATGTGCGGAACGTCTTCGCCCTCTCCTGGGCCATTGCGGCCCTCGTCGCCGGCCTCAGCGGTATAATCCTGGGCATCATCAACGGGGTCAACGTCCATGATCTCAGCGCCCTGGGGCTGAAGGTCTTTCCCGTGGTCATTCTCGGCGGGCTGGACAGTATCGGCGGCGCCATCATCGGTGGACTAATCATCGGCATTTTGGAAACCCTTACCGGCGGCTATATCTCCCCTTCCCTCCGGGATGTGGTTCCCTATATCGTGCTGGTCGTCATTCTCATGCTCAAGCCTTACGGTCTCTTCGGGCAGGTAGAAATCGAGAGGGTCTGATATGGGCAAACGGATTTTCCATCCCTGCGGCAACTATCACGAAAGCTACGCGACCCAGCTCAATGTCTATGAAACTGATTACGGGCGCCTATGGTCCGCCGTCGGTCTGATCGTGCTGTTCACGCTCGTACCTTTGGCCAGCAGCCCCTATCTGCTGTACGTGATAAATTCCATCGGTATCGCCGCGATCGCCGCGATCGGGCTCAATATCCTTGTCGGTTACACCGGGCAGATCTCGCTGGGACATGGCGCCTTCTTCGGAGTCGGCGCTTACGGAGCAGCCTGGCTGGCGACCCGCGGGGACGTTCCTTTTCTTATGGCCGTTCCCGCCGCCGGTCTGATCACCGCCCTGATCGGTCTGATCTTCGGGCTTCCCTCCAGTCGTCTCAAGGGGCTCTATCTGACCATCGCCACCCTGGCGGGACAATTCATCATCGAATACGTCCTCGTCCATTGGGAAACGGTCACGAAAGGCACCATGGGGATCACCCTGCCTACGGCAACCATCTTCGGTCTGGAAATAGTCGGCGACCTCTCCTTCTTCTACGTCATCTTTATCCTGCTTGTTATCATGCTGTGGCTGGCGGTGAATATCATGCGGACCAGGTACGGAAGGGCCTTCGTGGCTATCCGGGATAACGACCGGGCCGCGGAAGGGATGGGGATCTCGATTTTCCCCTACAAACTCCTCGCCTTTGCCGTCAGTTCCTTTTACGCCGGTGTGGCCGGGGCGGTCTGGGCTTACTACACCATCAGCATCACCACCGAACCCTTCAACCTCGGTCTCTCCGTTGAATATATCGCCATGGTGATCATCGGCGGCATGGGCAGCATGTCCGGAGCGATCTTCGGAGCCGTTTTCATTACGGGTTTGAACGAGATCCTCCGCTGGGGCACGGATCTGTTGATGAATTTGGGCGTCGTTTCCCAGATGGGATTGAATATGGCCCCCCTGAGGGAGTTCGTATTCGGTCTGGCCATCGTCCTCTTCATTCTCTTCGAACCCCGGGGGCTGGCCGAGGTCTGGCGTATCGTGCGCTCCAGTTTCCGGCTCTGGCCGTTTTCTTATTGAGGATGTGATGCCATGCTGTTGAAGATCAATAACATCTCGGTGGTATATTCCGACGTCATTCAGGTCCTCAAGGGTGTTTCCCTCGATGTGGAAGAGGGGCAAATCGTTTCTTTGCTGGGGAGCAACGGTTCCGGGAAGACCTCCACCCTCAAGGCCGTATCCGGCCTGTTGAAACCGGAAAACGGGAAGGTGACCGACGGAGAGATCGTCTTCCAGGGGCAGGGGATCCATAACCAGGCCCCGGAAACGATCACCCGGATGGGCATAATCCAGGTCCTGGAAGGCCGCCAACCCTTCAAGTACCTGACCATCGAGGAAAATCTCCGGGTGGGTACGGCGGTGCGGCGGGATAAATCCTACAAACAGGACCTGGAGATGGTGTATCACTATTTTCCGGCCCTGGTAAACCGTCGCCGCGCCAAGGCGGGATACTGCAGCGGCGGCGAGCTCCAGATGCTGGTCATCGGCCGGGCGCTGATGGCGAAACCAAAGCTTCTCCTCCTCGACGAACCGTCCCTGGGTCTGGCTCCCCTCATTGTCAAGGAAATCTTCGATATAATCAAAAAGATCAACTTGGAGCAGGGCACAACCATCGTTCTTGTGGAGCAGAACGCCAACATGGCTCTGCAGATCGCCCATTACGGATATGTCATGGAGAACGGCAAGATCGTCATGGAAGGCCGGGCGGCGGAGCTGGTGGAAAACCCAGACATCAAGGAGTTCTATCTGGGCGTGGCGGCGACAGGCGACACCCGGGCTTATCGGGACGTCAAATCATACCGGCGGCGGAAGCGGTGGTTTTGAGCAACCGCCGGTTTTCAATTCTCGGCAACGGCCATATCGTGCATCTTCAGCTGGATCTCGCTGATGCCGTTCCAGTGATTGAACTGGGGGGTAAAGGCGATATCCGAAGTCGTTCCGGAGGTTAGATGATGGACGAAATGCCCCTTGCTGAACCAGATGCCGTTGCAGGAGATACCGTCGCCGTTCAGGCGCAGGCGCAGATGATTTTTCCCCACCACATTCGAGGCGGTGACATTGACTTTACGCACGCAGAGGACCGGTTCCGGATTGCGGCTGCCGAAGGGCGCCAGCATCAGGATCTGATTGAGGAGTTCGTGATTGATGTCGCGTAACCGGCACTGGGCGTCGATGGCCGTTTGCGAAATCATGTTCCCGGGTTGGATTCTTTCCCGGATCGTCGCTTCCAATAGACGGCGGAAGTCACCGATATCCTCCTCACGGATGGAAATCCCGGCGGCATACTGGTGGCCGCCGTAGGAAAGCAAAAGGGAATCGCATTTTTTCAGGCCCTGGTAGATATCGAAATCCAGGATGCTCCGGCCCGAACCTTTGCCGATGCCGTCTCTGATGCTGATCAGGATGGCGGGACGGTAAAAGCGGTCGACTAGGCGGGCCGCCACAATCCCGATGACACCGGGGTGCCAGTTCGTCGAGGCAAAGACGAGGGCGGATTTGTCGTGCGGGTTTATCGTCCGGGTTATCTCCGCCAAAATCTCGTCCAGGATATCCTTTTCCAGGGCTTGACGACGGCGATTGTAACCATCCAGCAACCTCGCCAATTCCCGCGCCTCGTCGAGATCGTCGGTAAGGAGGAGCTTAACCGCCTCGGCCGGTGAGCCGACCCGGCCGGCGGCGTTGATGCGGGGGATAAGACAGAACGAAGCCCGGTTGGAGTCGATGATCTGCGTCTCGATACCGCAGATCTCTTTCAGGGCCTTGATACCGGCACGACGCTCTTCGGTAATGAGATCCAGCCCGATTTTGGTGAAGATTCGGTTTTCATCGATCAGCGGCGAGATATCCCCGATAGTCCCCAGCGCCACCAGATCCAGATATTCTTTCAGGTTAGGGTAGGGGCGTTTGTTCCAAAAACCGGCCTCCCTGAGTTTCCCCCGGAGGGAGATAAGGAAATTGAAGGCGATACCCACGCCGGCCAGATCCTGGAAAGGAAAGGGGCAGTCACGGCGGTGCGGATTGATCACCGCCACGGCCGGCGGCAAAACTTCCGGTACTTCATGATGATCAAGAATTATCGTGTCGATGCCGAGGGAGGCGGCATACTTCACTTCCTCCAGATCGGAAACGCCGCAATCGACGGTTATGATGAGATTGACGCCGCGATCCCGAAGGGAATCGATGGCGCTGCGGTTCAGCCCGTAGCCTTCCCGGATGCGGTCGGGGATGTAATAATCCGTGTCCGCCAGGAGGCCCCCGAGGAATCTGATGATTAGTGCGGTGGCGGTGATGCCGTCGGCATCGTAGTCTCCGAAGACGACAACCTTTTCTTTTCTATGGATGGCCTGGATGACGCGAGCGACCGCCTTTTTCATGTCTTTCATGAGAAAGGGGTTGTGCAGGTCGGTGAGAGATGGGGAAAGATACCTCCGGGCGTCGGTGATGTCGACGATATTCCTGCTCATCAAGATCTTGGAGATTACGGGCAGGATTCCGAGTTCCCGCGCCAAATCTTCCGTGAGATCATTTTTTTCCTGCGAAAACCGCCACTTTGTTACCGGTAATGAATGATTATTCCTCAATTTGCCACACAATATCCTTTTATTTTGTTTCGTTATGATAGACATATCAGTGACAATGTCAAGCAGGAAATTCCTTTTTTATTGACACCGGGGCCGCCGCTGTCATAGATAGAGCCGTGTCGGGTCGGAAATTACATTTAGCGGTTCCCCTGCGAACCTTTTCCTTGGGCGAAGAGACCACGCCGGTATGAAGATGCTCGATATAAATTTGCAGCTCTCCCGCCCTGATTTGGTGGTCTTCCAGTTTCTCCTGGAAGGGTATGACCGGGTGGCATCCATAACCACCATCGATGCCGGGGAAGGCCGGGTGCGGATATCCTTCCCGCCGGAATCCAGGGAGGAAGTAGAGCGTATCCTGGCGGCACTGGCGAAAACAGTTGCCTTTCGGAGGTTTGTCTGACCGGTCCGGAAAACATGGGCGAAGGTGGGAAAATGAAACTGAAATACCTGGTGGGCTTGCTAATCTTTTTTCTGCCCCTGGTCATGGGGATGAGTAACCTGGGAGACGAATCACCGGCGCGGATCCCGGTTCCGGAAAAGAAGTTCCGGGCGGCCTACATCGATCAGGCCGATACCTATACCGAGGTGGGAGAGGCAAGTATCGACGGCGGTACTTTTCTGGCGGGGAAAAGAGGAGAAGGGACCTACACCGTGGCCTTCGAGAACATTCATTATATAGATTTCCTTCATAAAAGTGACGACTTGACCGCGCATATAAAGTTGAGGGACGGTAAAGACATCACCCTCAGCGTCGGCCGTAAGGGCCGGGCCTACGGAAGGACAAAGTACGGTACCTTTCAGATCCGTCTGGCGGACCTGAAAAGGATGACGATTCTCGCACCGGGGAAATGATCCCGACCATCGAGGAAGCCGCCTCATGCTGATGATGACCCATACCTGGCTCCTGGATCGCTTTCTCCGGGAAAGACACCTTCGGGAAGAGGACCTCGATCTTTTTATCTACAATATCTGTCCCGATCTTCTGCCCCTTCACAAGGGAATAACGGCGGCGGAAACCCACGGCATTTCCCGCGCCGCCCCTCTTCCCCCGCCCCATCGAAAAAATGCCTTCGTCTATTTTCACCTGATGGTGGACGATCTGTCGCATCACGGTATGATCACCGGCGAACCCATCCGGGAATTCAACCCCGACGCCAACGGCTACACCTACCTGAAAGGGAAACCCCTGGTGGAACCGCTGCTGGACATCTACGCAGCTCAAGGGACGCCCATTCCCTATGCCCAGGCCGCGTACCGGTCCCACATGGTGATCGAAATGACCTTCGATCTGGCCATGCACGGCGCGGAGCATGCGGAAGGAGAACGACTCATCGCCCTGCTGTGTGATGCCATGCGCTTCACCGTGGAGGAGAAGCTGGCGGAGTTCAGCGAAAACATCGGCTGGCTGTACGGAATCATGCCGGCCGCTGTTGCCGAGACGATGCGGGAAGGGGCGGCCTTTTACAATCGCGAGCGGATCGGGCGTTTCATGACCCTGGAGGGCAGGATCCAACTTTTTGCGGGTAAATTCGGCATTTCCCGGGAGGATGTAAGGGCGCTGGCGATGTTGGAGGACATTATGAAGCGGGGCCTGGAACTGGTGCGGGATTATAATGATTTCATGAAGCCGACCCTCGCGGAGATCGTGAGGACCGGCTTCGCTCCTGATTATTGATCAAAGGGCCTTCCGCACGAAGCCGGACCTGAGACAGCGTGTACAGATCTTCACACGGCGGACCGCACCGTTCTTCTCATCGAGAGCCCTTATCTTTTGCAGATTCGGGCGCCATACCCGTTTCGTCTTATTGTTGGCATGGCTGACATTATTTCCTACCACGGGTTTTTTTCCGCAAATTTCACACACTCTGGCCATAATCAAGACTCCTCGCAAACGATAGTGGCGTGGTTGCTACATCAACGGGCAAAAATATGCAAGTCTTTTTTCAGGAATCGTTTTTCATCACGAGGGGCTGACCGGTGGATTCGATGACCCGCATCCAGATGTTGCCGGCCGGATCCACCTTCTTGCCCGACATCACGGTCTGAAGGGGGAGATGTACGTATTCTCCGCGGAAACGTCCCACCAGCATCCCCGTCTTGCCGCTCATCCCGGCATGGACGGCGTATTGTCCCAGGGCACCGCAATAGATACTGTCGCTGGCATTGGCGGGGACACTGCGGATCATGTAGCTGGGATCTATATATTTCACGTTGACCGGGAGGCCGGATTTCTGGAAATGCTCTTCGATGGCCCCTTTCAGAAAGAGGCCGATGTCGCGGAGCTTCAAATTACCGGAAGCGTCGGTTTCGACCCGGTCCGCCTCAGGAAAGAAAAACTCCTGACCGGCCCCTTCGGCCACGAGGATCACGCAATGGAGGCGCTGCCGGAGGCGGGTTTCCAGCGCTTTCAGGAATCCTTTTTCACCGTGCAGGTCAAAGGGGACCTCGGGTATGAGGACAAAATTGGCATCGTTCCGGGCCAGGGCGGCATGAACGGCGATATGACCGGATTGACGGCCCATGAGCTTGACCAGACCGATCCCCATGGGCGCCCCCTTGGCTTCCACATGGGCGCACTGTATGGCCTGGACGGCCTCGGAAATCGCCGTGTCGAAGCCGAAGGTTTTGTCCACGAGATTCAGGTCGTTGTCGATGGTCTTGGGGATGCCGATGACGCTGATCTCCAGTTTTCTGCGGTTGATCTCCTCGGTGATGAGCTCCGTGGCACGCATGGTGCCGTCGCCGCCGATGCAGAAAAAAATGTCGATATTCATTCTCTTGAGGACATTGACGATCTCCCCGATGTCCTGCTTGCCCCGGGATGAAGACAGGATGCTACCCCCGACGTCGTGAACGTCCTTTACCAGCTCCGGGGTCAATTCCATGAGATCGTGACCGAAGGACGGGATCAGGCCCTGAAAACCGTATTTTATCCCCACGATATTTTTCACCCCGTAGCGGTGATAGAGTTCCATCACGATGGCCCGGATGACGTCATTGATCCCCGGACAGAGGCCGCCGCAGGTAACGATCGCCGCTTTGGTTTTCGGCGGATCGAAGTAGATCGTCTCCCGGGGACCGGCAACCTCGATGGACAATGGGGTCCCGACCTCCCAACGATGGCCGGAAAGATGAACCAGATCGTTGTCGTAGATGATCCTCCGGCTGTCCGGGGTGAAATAACTGACGGTTATCGGCGAGGGGATCGTCGGTTTCCCGAGGGATTGGACTTCAAAGTTCAGTTCTCTCATTGTCCTGTAATTCCCTCCGTAGGTGGAATGAAACTTTAGGCAACTGCCCGATAATTTACATCTATCGTTTTAAAAGCGTCGAGTATGGGAGTTAGCGTGAAAAAGCCCCAGAGTCTTCCTTTGAGATACTTACATCTTTCGCGCGTGCCGCATCGTCATGAAACCCGCATGACGGCACGCCGTCACAAAGCAGGATGAAAATGCTGGGACGCGCGCCACCGCATCCGTAGCGGTCCCGTTAATGATAAACCTTGGTAGATCAATAACATAGGCACGCATTTGCGAGTGAAAAACGTTGTTCATGCCGACAGGGGAGGGTTGTGTTGCGGCATAATCCCCCCCCCGGGGGCATCCCGGAGGATGACCCGGCGCCCCTCCACGGCCAGCCTGCCTTCGGCATACCACTGAATCGCCTGGGAATAGATCTTGTGCTCCTCCCGGAGGATCCGGGCCGACAAACTGTCCTCGTCGTCATCGCCGTATACGGGAACCACAGCCTGGATGATGATGGGCCCCGTATCCACCCCGCCGTCGGCAAAATGGACCGTACAACCGGAAAAACGGACCCCGTAGTCCACGGCCTGTTTCTGGACATGCAGACCGGGAAAGGAAGGGAGCAGGGCGGGATGGATATTCATGATCCGCAGGGGGAAGGCTGTCAGGAAATGATCGCTCAAAATCCTCATGAAGCCGGCCATTACCACCAGTTCTACACCCCGGGAGCGCAGAACGGCGATCAGTTGCCGGTCGAAATCATCCCGGGACGAAAAGGAGCGATGGTCGACGACCGTCGCCGGCACGCCATGGCGGCGGCATCGTTCCAGAGCGAAGGCTTCGGCGTTGTTGCTGATGACGATTCCTATTTCCGCGTCCAGCCGGCCGGCCTCGATATTGTCGATAATCGCCTGAAGATTGGAACCGCTTCCGGAAACGAGGACGCCGATCTTGATTTTCTTTCTCATAGGTCTGTAAACACCACCGGGGGTTCACCCGCATCGCGTTTTTCGATATGGCCGATGTTGTAGGGCTGCTCGCCCAGCATGGCGATTCTCTCCATCACCTCAAGCCGGTCGCTTTCGGAAACGACGATCAACATCCCCATCCCCATGTTGAAGACCCGCAGCATCTCCATCTCCGCGACCCCGCCCAATTCCCGGATGATCATGAAGATCGGCGGAACCGGCCAGCTCCGCCGGTAGATAACGGCCTTGCAGGGACCCGGCACGATCCGGGGGATATTGTCCAGAAAGCCGCCCCCGGTGATATGCACCAACCCTTTGATTTCGAAATTCTTCATGAGCCGGAGGAGGGGCTTGACGTATATCCGGGTAGGTTTGAGGAGTTCCAGGCCGATTGGTGAATCCAAACCCGGCGGACAGGCGTTGACGTCCAGGGCGGCCATCTCGAAGATAATCTTCCGGGCCAGCGAATAGCCGTTACTGTGCAGGCCGCTGGAGGCCAGGCCGATGATGCTGTCCCCCACATGGATTTCCGAGCCGTCGATGATGCGATCGCCGTTGACTACCCCGACGCAAAAGCCGGCCAGATCATATTCCCCGTCCTGGTAAAAACCGGGCATTTCCGCCGTTTCACCACCGATGAGGGCACAGCCCGCATCCAGACATCCCTGCACAATACCTTCCACGATGGCCACCCCGGTATCGATGCTGATCTTGCCCGTGGCCAGGTAGTCGAGAAAAAACAGCGGTTCCGCTCCCTGGACGACCACGTCGTTTACACACATCGCCACCAGGTCGATGCCGATGGTGTCGTGTTTCCCCATCAGTTGGGCGATCTTCAGCTTCGTGCCCACCCCGTCGGTAGAGGAAACGAGCACCGGGTCGGGGGTACGGTTCAGATCGAGATGGAAGAGCCCCCCAAAGCCGCCGATGCGACCCATAACTTCTTTCCGGGTGGTCCTGCCGATCAGGGGTTTAATTCTTTCCACAAAGAGATTGGCCTTGTCGATATCCACGCCGGCCTGCTGATACGTTGTCGTCATTACGGTATCCTTATTTTTCCCGGGTAATCAGGGATGTGAAACACCCTTCATGCGTGTATGGATTGCGAAGATATTTATCTCAATATCCCGGGAAAGTCAATTATGATGAACTCGTATAAAGAGATCACCGCGACGAGGAAGAAAAATCTTCGCAGGCAAGGCGCACGCAACCAAGGAAGGAACGGAAAAGAAAAGAGGATGATTTTCACTCGCAAATGCGTGCATATGTTATTGATCTACGACGGTTTATCATTAACGGGACCGCTGCGGATGCGGTGGAGCGCGTCCCAGCATTTTCATCCTGCTTTGTGACGTCGTGCCGTCGGGAATTTGTTTTGACAAATGTATGCCGCTATTATAAAACGCAGAACCAAAATTTAGGACATCCGACCATGAAGAAAATTTCGCTGGGACTGATAGGCTTCGGAACGATAGGTTCCGGGGTGGTGAAGTTGCTGCGGGAGAACGGCGATCTCATCGAGAGACGGCTGGGGGCCCGCCTGGATTTGAAACGGATCGCCGACCTGGATATCACCACGCCGCGGGTTGTCGCCGTCCCTCCCGAACTTCTGACGACGGAAGCGGAGCAAATCCTTACCGATCCGGAGATAGATATCGTCATCGAACTGATGGGCGGGTATGAGCCGGCCCGTTCTTTCATCATGGCGGCCATGGAGAGACGCAAACATGTCGTAACCGCCAACAAGGCTCTCCTGGCAACCTACGGCAATGAAATATTCCGGACCGCGGACCGGCAGAAGGTTGATATTCGTTTCGAAGCCAGCGTCGGCGGCACGATCCCCATCATCAAGACCCTCAAGGAGTCCCTGGTGGGAAACCGGATCACCTCCTTCATGGCGATCATGAACGGAACCTCCAACTACATCCTTTCGAAAATGACGGATGAGGGAAAATCCTTTGCCGCGGTCCTCAAGGAGGCTCAGGAGCTGGGTTTTGCCGAGGCGGATCCGACCTTCGACGTCGAGGGGATCGACACGGCGCATAAGCTGGCCATCGCCCTTTCCCTGGCCTACGGGAAGCGGGTGAACATGGAGGAGATCTACCGGGAGGGCATCGCTCACATCAGTCAGCAGGATATAGAATTCGCGAAAGAATTCGGCTATCGCATCAAACTGCTGGCCCTCGCCTTTGCACGGGGCGATTCTGTAGAGGCCAGAATCCACCCCACGATGATCCCCAATGATGTGATGCTTGCCAATGTAAACAGCAACTACAATGCCTTTCACATTGTCGGCAGCGCCTCGGGGGCGGTATTTCTCTACGGTCAGGGGGCGGGCATGATGCCCACCGCAAGCGCCGTCGTCAGCGACGTCATCGACATCGCCCGGGGGATCATCCACAATGCCTGCCGCCTGGTGCCTTACCGCTCCATGGGAGAAGACGTCATCGACGATATTCAATTGATACCTTTTCCGGAGATCAAGACGAATTATTATTTCCGCTTCATGGCGGCGGACAAGGCGGGGGTCCTTTCCAAAATCAGCGGTATCCTCGGGGAAGTTAACATCAGCATTGCCTCGGTGATCCAGAAAGGACGCAAGAAGGAAGGGGCGGTGCCGGTGGTCATGACGACGCACAAGGCCCGGGAGCGCGATGTCCGGGAGGCCCTGCAGCGCATCGACCGACTGGATGTCGTCCATGAACCGACGGTCTTGATCCGCATCGAGGATGAGAGGCTCTGATGAAATACATCGTTCTGCTTGGCGACGGTATGGCCGATTATCCCCTGGAACAGTTAGGCGGGAAGACCCCCCTGGAGGCGGCGAGAACGCCGCACATGGATTTCCTGGCCCGGGAGGGGATCCTGGGGCTGGTGGATACCATTCCCCGGGGATTCCCCGCGGGTAGCGACGTCGCCAATCTTTCCGTACTCGGATATGACCCCGGAAGCTGTTATTCGGGCCGCGGTCCCCTGGAGGCCGCCAATATGGGGGTGGCCCTCGGCCCCGGAGACGTGGCCTTCCGGTGCAACCTCGTCACCCTCGGCGACGGTGACGACCCGCTTATGGATGATTTCACCGCCGGGCATATCGGCAGCGGCGAAGCGGCGGAGATCATCCGCACCCTCGACCGCGAGCTGGGCAACGACGAGTTTCAGTTCTATCCCGGCGTGAGTTACCGGCACCTGTTTGTATGGCGCGACGGAATCGCGGCGATGCACACCACACCTCCCCACGACATTACCGGTCGGAAGAGCAACGGCTACCTCCCGGCGGGCGAGGGAAGCGACGTCGCCATCGCGATGATGAAGCGGGCCCGGTCGGTCCTGTCCCGACACCCGGTCAACGAGGCGCGGAAACAGGCGGGAAAGAAGCCGGCCAATGCCGTCTGGTTATGGGGACAGGGCCGGGCGCCGCGGATGTTGAAACTGACGGACCGCTACGGATTCCGGGGCGGGGTGATCTCCGCCGTGGACCTCCTTAACGGGATCGGCGTCTATGCAGGCCTGAAACCCATCCGCGTGCCCGGCGCTACGGGCTATACCGATACCAACTATCGCGGCAAGGCGGACAGCGCCCTTGATGCCCTACGGGAGATGGATTTCGTTTTTGTCCATGTCGAGGCACCGGACGAAATGGGACACGAAGGCAACCTGGCCGGTAAAATAAAGGCTATCGAGGACTTTGACGAACAGGTGGTGGGAACGGTGATCCGGGGAATCAACGCCGTCGGACCGGCCCGGATCATGGTCTTAAGCGATCATCCCACACCGATAACCATCCGTACCCATGCCGCCGATCCCAGCCCGTTCGTCGCCTATTCCACAGTCAGCGGCGAAAACCGGCCCTCCGGCCGGCCATACGGAGAGCATGCGGCCCGGGCCACCGGCTTGTTGGTTTCTCCCGGCAGCGATCTCATGGATCTATTCATCGCCCCGGAAAGGCCGTTTTTTGCTAAACAGTACTAAGATACGCGTCATATATGCCGACACGGACGCCATGGGGATCGTCTATCACACCAACTATATCAAGTGGTTTGAGATCGGCCGGACGGAACTTTTCCGGGACTTGGGCATCGTCTTCTCGGAATGGGAGGGGGAGGGGGTGAGTTTTCCCCTCACCCGCGCCTATTGCCACTACCTGCAGCCGGCGCGGTATGACGATCTGCTTTGGATCGATACGGAGATCGAGTATTTACGGCGGGCGAGCATCAAATTTCGCAGCGTCGTCCGCAACGAAAAACGATCGCAGGTATTGGCCGCGGGATACACCGTCCATGCCTGCCTGGACAGAGAGGGAAGAATCGTCCGCATCCCCCGGAGGATGGCAGAGATGATCGCGAAAGGAATCAACACCAAGACAGGAGATAATTATGGCAAGTAAGACGGAAAAGCAGGAGATTCTAGCCCCGGACAAATTTCAGGTTTTCCTTGAAAGAACCAGGGATTACATCCTGTCCCACAAGCGTAATATCGCCGTGGCGGCGGCGGTATTGCTACTCGTTTCCCTGGTCGGCGGCGGTTGGGCCTACTGGCGCCATAAAGAAGAGACGACGGCCATGAATGTCTACAATCAGGCCGTAATCAACAACTCGCGTCTGGCGGTAACGAACCAGGATGTCGCCGTGACCGTCAAACCGTTTGCCGAATTGACGGCCAAATATCCCGCCACGCGGGCGGCGATGCTGTCTCAATACCGCATCGGCAACGCCTATCTGAATACCGGCAAGATCGATGAGGCCATGAAGGCCTTCCAGATCTATTTACGGGAAAAAGGCGGTGATAACGAATTGACGGTCCTCGTTTACAACAGTCTCGGTTATTGCCACGAGGCCAAAGGGGATTTCAAGCAGGCCCTGAATAATTACGAAAAGGCGCTGCAATCGAAAGCGGGCTCCCCCTTTGCCGGCGATATCCTCGCCGGCATGGCCAGGAGTTACGAAGGGCTGCAGAACCGGGAGAAGGCCAGGGAATATTACCGGCAGGCCCTGGAGAAGATTCAGGATCCGACGATGAAGATCATTGTCGGACGTAAAATCGCCATGCTGGGATGAAAGCAACCGGGAGATAACCATATGAAAGTATTGATGTCGGGAAACGAAGCCGTTGCCAGAGGGGCTTACGAATGCGGGGCGAGGTTCGGCTCCGGTTATCCGGGGACACCGAGCACGGAGATCCTGGAAGAATTTGCAAAATACGACGGCGTTTACGCGGAATGGGCCCCCAACGAAAAGGTCGCCCTCGAGGTGGGAATCGGCGCCGCCGTCGCCGGGGCGAAGGCGCTGGTCACAATGAAGCATGTCGGCGTGAACGTGGCCGCTGATCCCCTTTTTACCGTCAGTTACACCGGAACGAACGGCGCGTTGGTGATCGTCTCTGCCGACGACCCCTCCCTCCACAGTTCCCAGAACGAACAGGACAACCGTAACTACGCGAAATTCGCCAAAGTGCCCATGCTCGAGCCGGCGGACAGCGACGAGGCCAGAAGGTTCGTAAAGATCGCCTTCGAGCTCAGCGCGACCTTCGATACGCCGGTATTTCTCCGTTCCACCACCCGGGTATCCCATTCCAAATCCGTGGTACACACCGAAACCCCCCTGGCCTACGAGGATCGTACGGAGCTGCGGATCACCCCGGCGAAATACGTCATGGTTCCCGCCATGGCCCGAATGAGGCGGCTGGAGGTGGAAAAGCGACTCCAGGCCCTCCGGGAATTCGCTGAAACCTTCCCCGAAAACCGGATGGAGATCAACGACACCGAGGTGGGTATCATTACCGCCGGGATGCCCTACAACTATGCCAAGGATGTCCTGCCGGGCTGTTCCTATCTGAAACTGGGCCTTGTCTATCCGCTGCCGGAAAAACTTATCCGTAACTTTGCCGCCCGGGTCAAGAAGCTCTATGTCCTCGAAGAACTCGATCCTTTTCTCGAGGAGCAGATCCGGGGCCTGGGGATCGAGATCACCGGCAAGGCGGTTTTTCCCTTCACCAACGAATTCGATCCCGGTGTCGTCGCCGCAGTTCTGACTGAAAAAGCCGCGCCCCCGGTGAAACTTCCCGAGGTGGCCATTCCTCCCCGGCCTCCGAATCTCTGCCCCGGCTGTCCCCATCGCGGTCTCTTCCATGTCCTGGGCAAGATGAAGACCTTTGTGGCCGGGGACATCGGTTGTTACACCCTTTCCTTCATGCCGCCTCTGGAGGGTCTCCATTCCTGTATCTGTATGGGGGCCAGCGTCGGTATGGCCCACGGGATGAGCAAAGCCCTCGGCGAGAAAGGGAAGGGGAAGGTGGTGGGAGTCATCGGCGATTCCACATTCATCCATTCCGGAATCACCCCCCTGTTGAATCTGGCCTACAATCACGGTGAGGCGGTGATCGTCATTTGCGACAACCGGACGACGGCCATGACAGGGATGCAGGAACATCCCGCGACCGGCTTCACCCTCCAGGGTTCCCCGGCCAAGGAACTCGATTTCTCGGCCCTGGCAACGGTCCTGGGCATAGACGGTGTCCGGGTCATCGATCCCTACGATATCAAGAACACCAGGGCGGTTATGCGGGAGGAACTGGCCAGAAGCGGCTCTTCCCTGATCATATCCCGCCGGTCGTGTGTGCTCTTCAAACGGCATTATCAGGAAAAACGCAAACCCCTGCGGGTAAACGTACAAAAATGTATCGGCTGCAAAAATTGTCTCGATTTGGGCTGCCCGCCCATTGCCTGGCGAAGTTTCCAGGATCAACCTGCGGAGACCGTGATCAGGAACGCCAAAAAGCAGGAGGGGAACTCCTACATCGACGCCGATTTGTGCACCGGCTGCACCCTCTGCCGGCAGGTTTGCAGAGTGGGCGCCATCGAGGAGGTGGAATAAGACATGAACCGGAAAAAGAGAGGATCTGAAACCAAGACGACTGCGGATGTAAGCGCCGTCCTGATGGCCGGTGTGGGCGGACAGGGGATTCTCCGGGCCAGCGATATCATGTGTCAGGTAATCATGGCGGAGGGTCTGGATGTAAAGAAGAGCGAGGTCCATGGGATGGCCCAGCGGGGCGGCTGCGTAACCAGCCATGTGCGGTATGGTCAAAAGGTTTTCTCCCCGATCGAACGGAAAGGAAATGTAGATATTCTGCTGGCCTTCGAGAAACTCGAAGCCCTTCGCTACCTCGAATATCTGAAACCGGAGGGGCGGATCATTATCAACGATCTGGAACTTTATCCCCCGGCGGTCAATCTCGGGAAGATGCCCTATCCGACAAATGCCGTCCCGCTTGTCCGGGAGGCTTTCCCCACGGTACGGGTGGTGAAAGGTCGCAAGCTGGCGGAGACGGCCGGTAATATTCGTACGGAAAACACCGTCCTTTTGGGGGTGCTTTCGCAATGGCTGGATTTCAAAGTCGACACCTGGGAAAAGATCCTCGCGGCTGCTTTTCCGCCGCCGGCGGTCGCAGCCAATCTCAAGGCCTTCCATCTGGGGCGGGATTACCGGGAAGTTTAGCCGGCGGCAAAGCGCTTTTTCAGGGCGGCCGTCATCCTAAAGGCCTTTACTGAGAAAATATACCATGAGTCTAATAAATCCAAATACTTAAATGATTAATAGGACACAGCAGGGGGTCGATAACGAGATTATTATCGTTCGCGGGTGCCGCCCCGGCATGAAAATTTTTATGAATTCTTCCTTTTCATCCGGAATATTGTCGGCTTTTTCGCTCCTTCCACGGGTATGGTTTGAGAGCAGACGAAGATTCAGACGTTTAATGTAATTTCTTGACAAATAGGCCTTAGTTGTTAATTTAGCGATATATTTTTTTGAAAAGGAAAAGAGATGGCTGAGGATTATTATCAATTATTGGGCGTCGACAAGAAGGCGACCGCTGAGGAGATAAAGAAGGCCTATCGTAAATTGGCCTTCAAATGGCATCCGGACAAGAACCCCAACAACAAGGCCCAGGCGGAAGAAAAATTCAAGAAGATCAGCGAGGCTTATGCCGTCCTCAGCGATCCGGGAAAGAGAAAAGAATACGATATGTACGGGTCCGCCGATCAGTTCCGTCAGAAGTTTTCCCAGGAGGACATCTTCCGCAACTTTGATCTGAACGACCTGCTGAGGGGATTCGGCTTCGATTTTACCGGGGGAGGGGGCAGAGCCAAGAGCTTCTCCGGCAGCAGCCGCCGTCGGGGCAGCTTTCAACAGTCCTTCGATCCCTTTGCCGATCTCTTCGGCGGCGGGGGACAATCCTATGCCCACATGCCCCAACAGGGACAGGACCTGCAGTACAATCTTTCCATCACTCTTGAGGAGTCCGTCCGGGGGGTGGAAAAGAAGCTGGCCCTCCAGCGCGAGGACCGGGTCGATGAAATCAACGTCAAGATACCCCCAGGCATCGGCGCCGGCAAGAAACTGCGCCTCAGTGGTAAAGGCGGACCCGGTTTCGACGGCGGCCCCGCCGGGGATCTTTATCTGCATATCGATATCCTGCCGCACCCCTTGTTCGCCCGGGACGGTAACGACATCTATGTGGAAAAATCCATAACCTTTACTCAGGCCGTGCTGGGAACAATCATCGAGGTGCCGACTATCGAAGGCGTAACGAAAAGAGTCAAGATACCTCCGGGTACCCAGAACAACACGAAGATCAGGATGAAGGGTTACGGGATTCCCGCTCTGAAAGGCGGCGTGAAGGGAGATCAGTACGTAAAGATCAACGTACTGGTCCCCAGGACGCTGACGGACAGACAGCACAAACTCGTCAAGCAACTGGCCGAAGAAGGTCTGTAATCACATTTCTGAATAAAAGCAACATGTTATAATCAATGAATTAATGTAATGCTTCAAGCCGGGGAGTCATTTTTGCGCCCCGGAACAATGTCGCATAAGATATGTTATGTAAACTTTAATCGCAAAAATTGACTTTTCCCCAGGCCCCCATCGTTTTTCCCATGATGATGACGATCCCTTGGACACCGGGGATCGCGGCGCCGGAGGCCAAAGCCTTTTTGATATCCCCGGCCTTCCGCACCTGATTGCCGATATGGGAAGCCGCCGCGTCGGCCAACGCCGCCGAAGGGGATAATACACATACCGCATCGGCGTTTCCGAAACTCAAAGACGGGCCGACCGTGGCCGAGGACGTGCAGACCCCCAAAGGCATGTCTTCCGGCGGAATTTCCAGGACCAGCCGGTTACTCAAGGGCGAGGTACCGGCAAAAATGGCGACCCGACGCGCCGAGGAGGCATCGAGATGGATGTCCCCGCCGTTTTCGACGATCACGTTTGCCGAGTCCTCCCGCAGCTCCCGGCCGACAAACTCCGCCATCGCCCCGGCCACGGACGCCATCGGACCGACATCGGCGGTCATGGCGGCGCGGAGCATCGCCCGCACAAGCGGCGGAGCCAGGGGATCATCAGGAAGCGGTGCCAGAGAATGGCGAAACGCTTCGTGGGTCTTGATATAACTTTCTAATTGATGACGATATTTTATTACCGATTTATACGTCCGGTCGGTGAGATCACGATCGGCGGCGACGAAGAGGTCCGTTTCCCGGACGGAGACTTGAAAGGTGATCAAGCCCGCGGCCGTCACGGAGTTGCGGTAGGTTCGCTCGCGATATTCCATTTCCGGCTATTCGGACGACCCGCGTCCCATTTTAAAGATAACGGGCCGCCTGCGGTCCTAGAAGCAACCGGGCCGCCTTCAGCAGTTCGGGTGTCAGATGGAAACGGCAATCGTTACCCAGATAGACGATCGTTTCACTGCCCCCGTTCAAGAGATGGATATATCCTTCAGACGTTCCTTTATATTTATTTGCCAAATACTTGATATTCAAGATCATATTGTCATTAGTAGGAATACGGGTATCCAGATAGAAATGTACGGAATTGTGCGGCGATACTTCCGGGACATCCTGCAAAAGCTTGATTTCATTGGCTATAATCTTCACTTTTTCTTCCGATACATCCGTTTGTCCTCTGATGAGCAGCGGCTCGTCACTCTTCAGCAACTCCCGCGATTTTTGATAGACCTCGGAAAAACAGATTATGTTCATGGAGCCATAAAGGTCTTCAACGGTAACGTAAGCCATGATGTCTTTTCTCTTGGTGGTCACTTCTCTGATGTTGTTGACGATTCCGGCGATGAGAACGTCCTCTTTGTCTCGACGTTCCGGCAGATTCTCCGAATTGGCGTTGGTGACGAAGTTGAGTTTTTCCTGTTGGCGCAGGAGAGGATGACCAGTGATATAGAAACCAAGGGCCTCCTTTTCGTACATGAGCAGTTCTTTGTGCTCCCATTCGCCGGTATCCGGGATCTCGAACCCGCCGCCGGCCGCCCCACCCTTCCCCGTTTCCTCCAGATCCGTCAGGAGACTTACCTGACCGCTGCTTTTTGTTTTGCGTGTCTTTTGCGCCGCGTTCATGATCTCTTCATAAACAGCGAAAAGGGAACGGCGCTTGTGACCGAGAGAATCGAAGGCCCCGCATTTGATGAGACTTTCGATGACGCGCTTGTTTACCTTCCTGAGATCGACGCGCTGGCTGAAATCATGAAAGGACTTGAATTTCCCCCCCCGGTTCCGGGATTCCAGGATCGCCTCCACCGCCCCGAGGCCCACATTTTTAACCGCCGCCAGACCAAAACGGATATTCCGCCCCGGCACGGTAAAGTCACTCCGGGACTCATTGATGTCCGGGGGCAGGACACCGATCCCCATCTCCTTGCAACTGTTGATATGACGTATGATCTTGTCGCGATCGTCCTTCTCGCTCGTGAGAAGGGCCGCCATGAATTCCTCGGGATAGTGAGCCTTCAGATAGGCGGTTTGATAGGAGATGATCGCATAGGCGGTGCTGTGGGATTTATTGAATCCATACTTGGCGAATTCTTTCATCTGCTCCCAGATGCGAACCGCCTTGTCTTCAGGAATGTGGTTCTGTTTGGCCCCGGAAATGAATTTCGGCATCTCCTTTTCCATTTCCTGGTCCTTTTTCTTGCTCATCACTTTCCGGAGGGTGTCCGCTTCGGCCATGGTATAACGGCCGACGGCGCTGGCAATCTGCATGACCTGTTCCTGATAGAGGATGACACCGTACGTTTCCTTCAATATCGCCTCGAGTTCAGGGATGACATAACTGATAGGCGTTTTCCCCAGCTTCCGGGCGATGAAGTCCGGAACCATATTCATCGGTCCGGGGCGGTAAAGGGCGATGAGGGCGATGACGTCTTCGATACAGTCGGGCTTCATGCCGACGAGGAGCTCCCGCATCCCCGCACTTTCCAGCTGGAAGATCCCGTCGGTGTTTCCCCGCTGTAAAAGTTCGTATGTTGCCTTATCGTTCAGCGGCAGATTGTCGATATCGATGTCGATGTTTCTATTTTCCCTGACGAGCTGCAGGGCATTTCTGATCACCGTCAGGGTTTTGAGTCCCAGAAAATCGAATTTTGTCAGGCCGACGGTCTGGATGTCGTTCATGGAAAACTGAGTGGTAACGGCATCGTCCTTGGGGCCCTTGTAGAGGGGAACGCGTTTGTGCAGGGGGACGTCGGAAATGACAACCCCGGCGGCATGGGTTGAGGAATGGCGGTACAGACCCTCCAGGGCCTGGGAATAAGTCAGCAGTTTCTGAATCCGTTCGTTCTTCTTCGCCTCTTCCTGGAGACGGGGTTCCATCTTCAGGGCTTCGGCAAGGGTGATGTTCAGGACGTTGGGCACGAGCTTGGCAATGGCGTCCACCTCTCCGTAAGGTATATTCATGGCCCGACCGACGTCTCTGATCACCGCCTTCGCCATCATTTTGCCGAAGGTGATGATCTGTGCCACATTGTCACGTCCGTACTTCTCCGTCACATAACGGATAATCTCATCCCGGCGTTCCTGGCAAAAATCAATGTCGATATCAGGCATGCTTTTCCGGTCGGGATTGAGAAATCGTTCAAAGAAAAGCCCGTAGCGGATGGGATCCACCTTGGTGATCCCGATGGCATAGGCGACGAGACTGCCGGCTGCCGAACCTCGACCCGGACCCACGGGAATGCCCTGCTGTTTCGCATAGTTGACAAAATCGGCCACAATGAGGAAATAGCCGGCAAACCCCATGTTTTTAATCATGGCCAGTTCTTCGAGGAGGCGCTGTTCGTATTTGCGGGCGATCAGAGCGTCACCGGTGGGGTTGAGAGAAGGCAGCAGCCGGGCCAGCCCCTCCTTGGCCATCTTCGCCAGATGATCGTCAAGACCGGTTTCTCCCTCCAGGCGATAATGGGGAAGATAAAATTGTCCGAATTCCAGGGAAAGATTGCATTTTTCCGCCACAGCCACAGTATTGGCCACCGCCTCGGGACAAAAGGAGAACAGCTCTTCCATCTCCGCGGGAGAGCGGAAATAAAACTGATCGCTGTGAAAACGCATCCGGTCCCGGTCCTCGATCGTCTTGCCCGTCTGGATACATAGCAATATCTCGTGGGCCTCGGCATCCGCGCGGTTGAGGTAGTGGCAGTCATTGGTGGCCACGAGGGGGAGGGAGAGCTTTCCGCCGATTTCCATCAGCCCCTCATTGGCAATCCGCTGTTCCGGGATACCGTTTTCCATAATCTCCAGATAGAAATTACCGTCCCCGAAGATATCACGATACTCTGCGGCGGCCCGGAGGGCGGCTTCCATATCCTTTTTGACGATATGGCCGGCGATTTCCCCGTGGAGGCAGGCGCTCATGCCGATCAGACCCTCGTGATGAGCGTCCAGCAGTTCCTTGTCGATCCGGGGTCGGTAATAATAACCCTCCCGGTAACTGTCCGAGGACAACTTCAAGAGATTCTTGTAGCCCTGCATGTTTTTTACCAACAAGACGAGATGACGGGAATTCTCCCCGCTTACCGAGGCGGTCTTTTCGTGCCTGCTCCGGGGGGCGACATACATTTCGCTGCCGATGATGGGTTTTACACCGTGGCGATAAGCCTGCTGATAAAAATCGATGGCCCCGAAGATATTGCCGTGATCGGTCATGGCCACGGCGGGCATCTGGTATTCCCGGGTCCGCTTCAGAAGGTCTTCGATGCGGATAGTTCCGTCCAGGAGGCTGTATTGGGTGTGGACGTGCAGATGAACGAACCGGGCGTGCTTCATGTTAATCCAGCCAATAATTGGGGGCTTCCTTGGTGATGATTACATCGTGAACATGGCTCTCCCGCAATCCGGCGGAGGTGATACGGACGAATTGAGCCTTTTCGTGCATTTCCTCGATCGTGCGGCAGCCTATATATCCCATCCCGGCTTTCAACCCCCCTACCAACTGATAAATGCTGGCTGACAGGGAGCCCCGGAAGGGGACACGTCCTTCGATGCCTTCCGGAACGAGCTTCAGATTGCTCTCCATATCATCCTGATAGTAACGGTCACGACTGCCCGATTTCATCGCCTCGAGGGATCCCATCCCCCGATAGACCTTATAGCTCCGCCCTTGAAAAAGAATGGTTTCCCCGGGGCTTTCCTCCGTCCCCGCAAAGAGTCCGCCGATCATCACCGTATGAGCGCCGGCCGCCAGGGCCTTGGCGATATCCCCGGAAAACTTGATACCCCCGTCGGCGACGACCGGGATCCCCCGGCGGGAACAGACCTTGAATGTCTCCCGGATCGCCGTCATTTGCGGGACCCCTACCCCGGCCACGACCCGGGTGGTGCAGATGGATCCGGGGCCCACACCCACTTTCACCGCATCCACCCCGGCTTCGATAAGTGCTTCCGCACCCGCGGCCGTGGCCACGTTGCCGGCGATAAGTTCGCAATTGGGAAAGTTCCGCTTGGTATCCCTGATGGCGTCGAGAACGCCACGGGAATGACCGTGCGAGGTATCGATGACGATCACATCGGCGCCGGCGGCAATCAGGGCCTGAACCCGCTCCTCACGATCGAGGATGCCGACCGCGGCCCCGACGCGCAGACGCCCCAGGGAATCTTTGCTGGCATTGGGATATTTGCGAATCTTTTCTATATCCTTGATGGTAATCAACCCCTTGAGGTTATACTCGTCATCCACGACGAGCAGCTTTTCGATGCGGTGGGCATGCAGGAGCTGCTTGGAATCTTCCAGAGAGATGTTCGATGTAACCGTTACCAGCCGGTCTTTGGTCATCACGTTGGCCACCGGCTGGTCGAGATTGGTCTCGAAGCGCAGATCCCGGTTGGTAAGAATTCCCACCAGCCGCTTACCCTTAACCACCGGGACGCCGGATATGCGGTATTCCGTCATGAGGTGCAAGGCATCCTGGACCTTCTGCTCCGGGGCGATGGTGATGGGATCGACGATCATGCCGCTTTCCGATTTCTTGACCTTGTCCACCTCGATCACCTGCCGTTCGATACTCATGTTGCGGTGGATGATTCCGATCCCCCCCTCCTGAGCCATGCAAATCGCCGTCTTTGATTCCGTCACCGTATCCATGGCGGCACTGAGGATAGGTATTTTGAGGATGATGCTGTTGGTCAGGTGGGTCGACGTATCGACGTCTTTCGGCAAAATTGACGATTCGGCGGGAACAAGAAGTAAATCGTCAAAAGTAAGGGCTTCTCCGACATCATCGGCGAGCATGAATCTACCTCCAGTGATTATTTGTGTTATCCGAGCCGTTTATATTACGTTTCTGACTTCGGTTATCCGGACTTTACCCCGATATCGAAAACCCGTCCGTCCATCCGGAGACAAAAGACGCTGCGCTCGTCATCGTATTCGATATTTTCGGCAAGTTGATAGTAAGCAGCCCGAAAAAAGCGGGCGGGAAACTGTCCGCTCCGCACCCGGCAGTAGCACACGTTATCGTCGCCGATATACAGTGTCTCCGGATCAAGATCCTCCCGCGTGTCATCGCAAAGCAGGACCTGAAGATTCAAAAGCCTTCCGCCTTCATCACGCTCCGGATAAACGGCTTTGACGAAATAGGGCGTATCTTCCGCTTCGATATAACAACGGTCGTTGGGCAATTCGATCACATATCGACCCTGGGTATCCCGACGGAGATGTTGATAAAAATAGTTAACGAATTCCCGCCGGAACATCTCGGCGCCCTGATAGTACCAGACGCCTTCTTTGTCGATCCTGATCTGGCAGGCGGGGATGGGGTCCTTCTCCTTCAATATTCTCATCACTCCTAAAAAATATTCTTGCTGTCCAAAACCAAGGTCACCGGTCCGTCGTTGACCAGATCGATCTTCATCATGGCCTGAAATTCCCCGGCACCGACCTTTTTCATCCTTGCGGCCGCGGCGCTCACGAAATAATCGTAGAGCCCTTTTGCCCGGGTCGGCTCCTCGGCACGGTAAAAGGAGGGTCTTCTTCCTTTCCGGCAATCTCCCAGGAGGGTAAACTGGGAGATGATCATCAGTTCTCCCCCTAAATCGTCAAGGGAGAGATTCATCTTACCGGCGGTGTCTTCGAAAATGCGCAGGTTGATTATTTTTTCCAACAGATAATCGGCATCGGATTGACCGTCTCCCTTTTCGATGCCGAGGAAGACGATCAATCCCTTCCCCGTTCGGGAGATCTCCCGGTCTGCCACCGTGACGGCCGCCCGGTCAACCCTCTGGACTACTGCCCGCATACCTCTTCCGTTTCAACCCTTGATCAATGGCGGGGGATGTTAGCAGCAATCGGGCCCACCTTCAAGTATTTTATGCAGAGGTGTTTAATGCGGCGGTTTGTTTTGCGAATTGTCCCGCTCGTTGATTTCTGCTATTCTCCTTGGCCATGAAATCCTCTGTCTTAACGATCAATCCCTGGATCTACGATTATGCGGCCTATGATTACTGGATGAAGCCCCTGGGCCTGCTTTATCTGGCGGCGTGCCTCCGGGAAAACGGCCTTGATGTCCGTCTCATCGACTGTCTCGATCCGGATTACCGGCGGGGGGCATCAAGGCTGCGCCGCCCTCCCCCGCGAAAACCCGGGGGACACGGCAAGTTGCTCCGGGAACGGATCGCCGCACCGAGCCCGCGGGCGGCAACAGGAAAACCATACCACCGTTACGGTATCGATCCGGATTCCCTGATCGCTATCCTCACGTCCCTGCCGCGGCCGCGGGCGGTTTTCGTCACCTCCCTGATGACGTACTGGTACCCCGGGGTCGACGCGCTGATCGGAATCATAAAGAACATATTCCCGGGTGTTCCGGTCATTCTGGGAGGCGTCTATGCCACCCTCTGTCCCGATCATGCGGCGGCAAATTCCGGCGCCGATCTGATCCTTCCCGGGAGAGGGGAAACCCAACTGGAATTCATCGTCCGTGATATCATCGGGGCGTCTTTGTCCTACCTCCCCCAGGACGGGGACCTCGATTCCCTCCCCTACCCCGCCTTCGATCTCCTCCCCCGCCCCGACCAACTTCCCGTCCTCACTTCCCGGGGCTGTCCATACCGTTGCCCCTATTGTGCCTCCGGGCTTCTCTATCGCGGTTTCACCAGACGCAAACCCGACCTCGTGGCGGCGGAGATCAGGCACTGGAAACACGCCCTGGGGGTCGATAACTTTTCCATATATGACGATGCCTTCCTCATACGGCCGGAAGAGTTGGCCGTTCCGCTTCTCCGGGAGATCATCACCCGGAATATGGATGTGAGCTTTCATTGTCCCAACGGCCTTCATCTCCGGGAGATAACACCGGAAATAGCCGTTCTACTCCGGCGGGCGGGGTTTCGGACGCTCCGTTTCGGTCTGGAAACCACCCATGGGGAGAGACAGCTTCAATGGGGAGGGAAGGTGGAAAACCTCCATTTCGAACAGGCCGTCGCCTATCTTCAGGAAGCCGGCTATACCGCCGGGGAAATAGCCGTTTATCTTCTCTGCGGCCTTCCCGGACAGACCGCGGCGGAGATCGAGTCCAGCATCCGTTACGTTCAGTCCCGGGGGGCACGGCCTATTCTCGCCGAATACTCGCCCATACCCGGCACCCCGTTATGGAAAGACGCCTGTGCGTCATCGCCCTACCCGCTCGCCGAAGAACCGCTTTTTCACAACAATTCGCTTCTCCCCTGTGCCCATCCCAGTCTCACTACTTCCGTTTATCACGAACTGCGGCGCCTGTGCCGATCTTCTTAGGGTCGGGAAGCGGTCTTAATAAAACCAGGATAGCGGCGCGGTCTCCGGAGGGCGCTTCGGGCTTGATTATCCGGGCGGAAAAGGTTAATATCGGCGGCATGAAAATAGAATCGTCACCCGGCTCTCTGCGCTGGTGGGGCAAGCTCATCGCCGTCGGCGGCATCTCCCTGCTGCTTTTCTGCTGGGGGCTCGGCCTTCTCTTCAATGCCTATGCGCTTACCAATCCACATGAGTTCATCATGATCTTCTTCTCCGCTTCATTCATGATTATGCTGGGCATCACCGGCCTGTTTTACCCCGCCTGTCGCATCTATTCCTATTACAAACACGAAACCATCACCGACAAACCGTTGCCTTAATTAACTTAAACCCGCATGACCCCCGAAAAGCCCCATGAAAATATGTCAATGAACGGATGGCCGCACATCTTTTCTCGTCGCGCGAAAAAGATATTTCTCCTGTTCTTCTTGGTACCCTTTGTCCTCCCGTTATCTCCCGCGGCGGTGTCGGCCGGTGCTCAGTCCCCGGTCGGGATGATGGACCGGGTCGAAGCCTTCACCATGAAAAACGGCATCCGGGTGTTGATTCTCCGGCGCCCGTTCAGTCCCACCGCTTCTTTTTATATCCGTTTCCGGGCCGGAGCGGTTGAGGAACGCAACGGCAAAACAGGTTTGGCTCACCTGCTGGAACACATGATGTTCAAGGGAACGACGACCATCGGCGGGAAGAATCCCGCTCAAGAGAGGAAGCTGTTGCGAAAAATCGCCAAAACCGGGGAAGCACTGGACAGGGAGATCGCCAAAGGCCCCGCCGGGGACAAACAACGGGGGGATGAACTGTCGAAGCGACTGGCGGGCTTGCAAAAGGAGCACCGTCACTGGTATCTGTCCAACGAAATAGACCGCCTCTACACCGAAGCGGGGGCCGTCCACATAAATGCCTCCACCGGTCAGGATATGATCACCTATCACGTGAGCCTCCCCGCCAACAAGGCCGAGCTTTGGGCACGCATCGAGGCGGATCGCCTGGCGAATTATGTCCTGCGGGAATTCTACCAGGAAAGGGAAGTGGTCAGGGAAGAAAGAAGGCAGCGTATCGATGCCGACCCGGATGGACTGTTATACGAAAGATTCGCCGCCGCCGCCTTTCTTGTCCATCCCTACCGGCGTCCCGTCATCGGCCGGCCGGAGGACATCGAAAGCCTCAACATGAAGGATGTTGAACGCTTCCACCGTCAGGCCAAGGCTCCGCACAAAATGGTCATCACCATTGTCGGCGATGTCAAGACCTCGGAAATGCGCCGTATCCTGGAAAAGTATTTCGGTGTGCTACATCCCCGACCGGAGACCGCCTCACCGATACCGAAAGAACCGACCGCCACGGCCGAAAGACGGATCACCATCCCTTTCGATGCCGGTGAGCGCTTGATCATGGGATTTCTCAAGCCCCCGCCCCCCGCCCGGGAAGACTATGTTTTCGATGTTATCGCTTCGCTTCTTTCCCGGGACCGTACCTCTCGATTTTACAGGTATCTTGTGGAGGACAAAGGATTGGCGGAAAGCGTCCAGGCGGTAAATGGAATGCCCGGCAGCCGGTATCCGAATCTATTCTGTGTGTTCGCCTCGGTGCGCCGGCCCCACAGGATCGAGGAACTTGTCGTCGCCGTCGAGGAATCATTGAACCAACTGGCCGCGGAACCGGTTCCGGAGGCGGAACTAAACAAGGTCAAAAAGCAACTGCAAGTGGATTTCATAAGGCGTCTGAATACCAATGAGGGCATTGCCGGGCAGCTCTCCTATTTCGAAACCCTCCTGGGCGACTATCGCTACCTGATCGACTATGCCGACCGGATCGCCGGTGTTACCCCCGCCGAGGTCAGAGCGGCGGCCCGAAACTTTTTTAACCGTGACCGGCGAACACTGGCGATCATGGTGAAGGAGTGAGGACCGGCGATAAGCATGGGCGGGGATTCTTGAGAGACATGCACTGCCTTTCACTCGCAAATGCGCGCATATGTTATTGATATGCAACGTTATATAATTAACAAGACCGCTGCGGAAGCGGCGGAGCGCGTCCCGTCATTTTCATCCTGCTTTGTGACGTCGAGCTGTCATGCGGGTTTCATTTCGTTCATTTCTTTTTCGATGCAGCGGCTCCGGGGCACCCTGATCGTCAGGGTTTACCTCTCCGTCATCGTCCTGCTTTGCGTGACGTTGACGCCTGATGCCGGCGCCCGCGACTTACCCGACCCCGATCGCCTGGTCTATCCCCCCCTCCACTTCTCCCCGCCGAAGCCCCGGCATTTCCGACTGGAAAACGGCTTGCGGGTATATTTACTTGAAAACCGGGAACTGCCTGTCGTGCAAGTCACTTTGTTTGTCAAGTCCGGGGCCGTATATGACGAGGCGGGCAAGGAGGGCACCGGAGAGCTGACGACGGCCCTGATGCGCAGTGGGGGCACGGAAAAGATGGACCCGCGCTCGCTGGACGAGACCCTGGCGGCCCTGGCAGCCACCATTGAACCCGTCGCCGGTCTGGAGCAGGTCCAATGGTCGCTGTTTTCGCTCCGGGCCGATTTTGATCGCGTTTGGGATATTTTCGCCCAGATTATCATGTCGCCCCGCTTCGATCCGGAACGACTTCGGCTCCTCAAGGAACTGAAAAGCGAGGAAATAAGAAGGCTTGCCGATGAGCCAAAGGCGTGGGCCTTCAAGGAGTTCTTCCGGCTCATTTATCAGGGCAATCCCCGGGGGAGACTGCCCACCGTTACGGGGCTGAAAAAGATCGCCCGTGCCGACCTTGTCTCCTGTCACCGCCGCTATTACACCCCGGACAGAATGATCCTGGCAGTCTCGGGAGATATCGGTCAGGAGGAACTGACCGTAATGGTCCGGAAGACCTTCGGCTTTCTCCCTGCCGGTAATTCTGCTCCCGAAGCACCCCCTCCCCTTTCGCCCTTCCGCTCGGGGAAGTACTATCTCGTCAAGGATACCCCCCAAACGGTGACGGTTATCGGTTGTCCCGCACCGGCGAAAGGTTCTCCGGACTATTTTGCCTTCGATGTCATCGATCATGTCCTGGGCAGCGGCGGTTTCCGTTCCCGCATCTTTCAGGAGGTGCGCACCGACCGGGGGCTGGCCTATGCCACCGGGAGTTTCTATCGTGCCCGTAACGATTACGGGATCTTCGGGGCCTATGCGGTGACCAAAACCGACAACGCCGGAGAGGCCTTATCGATAATCCAGGCGCTGGTGCGCCAGGCAAACCGCCAGGGTATCCTTCCGGAAGATCTGGAAAGGACAAGAAATTCCATCCTCAACAGGTTCATTTTTTCCTTTGCCGCCCCCCATCAGCTCGTTTATCGTCAGGCTTCCCTGGCATTGGAAAACCTTCCCGGAGATTTCATCTGGAAGTACCGGGAGGAGATAGGGCGTTTGACTAACGGGGAGATCAACCGTACCGCCGCCGCCTGGCTCGATTTCGACCGTTCCCTGATCCTTATGCTGGGAACGGCATCCGGTTTCGACAAGATAAAACAGACCCATCCCGACTTTCAAATGATTGAGGTGAATTATGATTGACGAAGACATTTTCCGCCGGGTCAGCGCCCGAATCGAATCCTACTGCCGGGAGATGATAGATCTGCAGATTGCCCTGACCGCCGTCCCGGCCATGGCGCCGGAAAACGGCGGCGACGGCGAAACGGCCAAGGCCGAACTCCTCCGGGAGCACCTGGCCCGCTTGCAGATACAGAACATCGAAACGATCAATGCCCCGGATCGACGTGTTTCTTCGGGCCGGCGCCCGAACATCATCGTCCGCTGGCCCGGAGACGTGGAGTCAAGTCTGCAAACCTGGGTGATCAGCCATCTCGATGTGGTGCCCCCGGGGGAAGCGAGCCTCTGGTACTCCGATCCTTACCGGGCCTATGTCCAGGACGGCCGTATTTACGGTCGGGGGGTCTTGGACAACCAGCAGGACCTGGTCGCCTCCCTTTACGCCTTTCGGGCCTGCCTCGACGAAGGGGTGCGACCTTTCCGTTCTCCCGGCCTGATCTTCGTGGCGGATGAAGAAACGGCCAGCACTTATGGACTGGCCTACCTGCTTGAACATCCCCGGAACCCCTTCCAAAAAAGCGATCTGATCTGTGTCCCCGACTCGGGCAACGAAAGGGGAGATCTCATCGAAGTCGCCGAAAAGAGTATCCTGTGGGTCCGTTTCCGCACCCTGGGCAAACAGTGTCACGGCAGTAAACCCTATCTGGGAAAGAATGCCTTTCTGGCCGCATCCCATCTGGCAGTGCGCCTGCATGCCGCCCTGCCGGAGCAATTCCCGGCCGTCGATCCGCTTTTCGATCCCCCGGAAAGCACCTTCGAACCGACCAGAAAAGACGCCAATGTGCCGAACGTTAATACCATCCCCGGTGAGGACAATTTTTACATGGATTGCCGGATTCTCCCGGAATACGATCTGGAGGAAGTAAAGGCGGCGATGCGCCGAATAGCGCAGCAGATCGAAAAGGAGCGGGGGGTAACCATCCGGATCATGCCGGTTCAGGAGGTACAGGCCCCGGCGCCGACGGATTCCAACGCCCCCATCGTCACCGCCCTTCAAGAGGCGATCGGCGGGGTATACGGCGTTCAGGCGACCCCTCAGGGAATAGGCGCCGGCACGGTCGCGGCTTATCTCCGCCGGGCGGGATACCCGGCGGCGGTCTGGTGCCGGACAACCCCCATGGCCCACCAGCCGAACGAATATTGCCTCATTGCCGACATGTTGGGGAATGCCAAGGTTTTTGCCCATCTCTTTCTCCAAAGGCCCGACATGTAAAGACCGGAGAAAAAGCAGGTAAGGCATCCTGTTGTCGACGACGGAAACGGGACAGAAGGGTTTGATTTGACTCCGGAGGACATCTCTGACATAATTAAGACGATTCCAACGATACGATGTCTCCCCCAGTCCGGCAGCAGCGGGAAAAATAGTCGCGGCAGCACCGCGCCCCGGTAGGGAATGAAAACACTTTGAAAAATAAAAACCAACATCCGCAAACCGAACATCTCCATTTTCCGGACACCGGCCGGCTGCGCAACCTCCTCGGTGAGCATGACAAGCATCTGCGTCAGTTGGAAAAGCTGGCACCGGTGAAAATCGGTGCCCGGGGCAATGAAGTCTCCCTTTCCGGCGATGCCCTTTCCGTCCGCCTGATCAGTGATTTACTGCTCCAATTGTACGGTATCGTCGAAAAGGGCTACCCGCTCTATGCACAGGATATCGATTACGCCCACCGTATCCTTTCCGAGGACAACACCGCCTGCATCGAGAAGATATTCCTCGACAAGGTCTTCATCTCCGCCAAAAAGAGGATTATTTCCCCGAAGAGCATGGCCCAGAAACTCTATATCGACGCCATCCGCAATCATGACATGGTCTTCGGCATCGGCCCCGCCGGCACGGGCAAGACCTACCTGGCCATGGCCATGGCCGTTGCCGCCCTGATGGAAAAGCGGGTGGCGCGTATCGCCCTGGCCCGGCCGGCAGTCGAGGCCGGGGAGAAACTGGGATTTCTCCCGGGAGATCTGGCGGAAAAGGTGAATCCCTATTTGCGACCCCTCTATGACGCCCTCTTCGATATGATAGACGTCGACAAGGCCGCGGCGCTTATTCACAAGGGGATCATCGAAGTTGCGCCTCTGGCCTTCATGCGGGGGCGAACCTTGAACGATGCCTTCGTTATCCTTGACGAGGCCCAGAACACCACCTCCGAACAGATGAAGATGTTTCTCACCCGCCTCGGGTTCGGCTCCAAGGCGGTGATCACCGGCGACGTCACCCAGATCGACCTGCCTCAGGAAAAGACCTCCGGCCTCATTGAGGCCGAAAGAATACTCGGTAAATCCAAAAGAATAGCTTTCGTTCATTTCTCCGAACTCGATGTCGTCCGCCACCCCCTCGTCCAGGAAATCATCCGGGCCTACAATCACCTCGACGCCACGCGCAGCAGAACCCGTTAGGAATATGCCGCCATGACCTTCTGGAAAGAGATAGCCCGCAAATCCATAGCCGAGCTGCAAAGACAGTTCACACGTCCGGAAATTATTCCTGAGATCGTCAGGAATCCCCAGACGCAGCTTTGGTTTATCCTCGTGACGTTGAGTCTCTTTTTGACCTTTTTGATCCTTCCCACCGTCACCAGTATGCCCCCCCGCTACAAAATCGGTGCCATCGCCGATAAAAACATCAAGGCCGACCGGGATTTCCTCGTTGAGGAACGGGCAGCCACGGAATTAAAAAAGCTGGAAGCGGCCAAGACGTCTTTGAATATCTTCGATTATGACGAGACGGTTCTCCCCCAAATCCGGGGGAATATCATGAAGGCCTTTCTGGCCGTCCAGGAGGCAATGAAACAATCCGCCGCCGGGGAGAGCGACTCCCCTGCCACTTTCGCCTCCAACAAAGAAAAGATTATGACCCTCTGCCAGCAGTATCTGGGGGTACGTCTTACCGACCAAGATTTTTCGGCCCTTGCCGACCGAAGTTTTTCATCGGCGACTGCGACGGATATCGTCAATCTCATGACGGCGGTCTACAAGAATCGAATGATCACCAATGTCGCCTTTTCTCCCCTGGAATACGAACGGGGACTGATCGTGAAGAACGTCCGCACCCGGTCGGAGACGGAGCAGAAGAATGTCGACGAAATCCTGCAGATGCAGGATGCCTTGGGGATATTGCAACAAAAGGCCAAGAACGCTTTGCCAGGCGGCGATGCCGGCTACAGGAAAGCGGTTCTTAATATCGCCGCCAAGCTCCTCCAACCCAATCTTACCTATAACCGCGTCGAAACTGAAAAGCGCCGGCAGGCGGTGGTGGATGGGGTGAAACCGGTCTATTTCGAGGTACAAAAAAATGAAATGATCGTCCGGGAAGGGGAAAAGATTAGCGCCACCGATCTGGACAAGCTCAACGCCTTTTTCAAAGAGCAGCGCCGCCAGAAATCTTCCCGCTTCTCGGGATTTGTCGGCCTTTTTCTCCTGATCTATGCTCTGGTGACGGCCCTGTTTTTCCTCTCCCGGAAGGCCTTCGTACCCCGGGAGATCTTGCCCGACCCCATTCTCCGCCTTCTGTGTCTCAGCGTCATCGTGGTCATCCAGATCCTGTTGATCAAGGCCGTCCTCTTTATCTCCGATGCCGTGCATCAGGCGATGCCCCTTCTCACCAAGGAAACGCTCCTCTATTCACTTCCCTTCGCCGTCGGCACCCTTTTGACGGCCTATCTGTTCAATCGCCGGGTTGCCCTGCTCGTGTCGCTGTTCATATGTTTCCTGATCCCTTTTCTTGTCAGCATCCCCCAAGCCTACCTCTCCCTGTTCGCCTTTTTGGGGTTTGTTATCATTATCTGCCGGAACGATCATTACCGGCGACGTTCGGTATTCATAAAAACCGGTCTGCTTTTGGGTCTGGGCAACGCCGCCTTCATTTTCGCCGTCTCCCTCCTTTCCGCCCGGTTCTTGTCCCTGGACACCCTTTGGAAAATGCTGGGCGGTTTCGCCGGCGGGATGACAAGCGGTATCATCGTCGCCGGGATCAGCCCCATTTTCGAGACCCTCTTCGACTTCACCACCGACATCAGGCTGCTGGAGCTGGCCAATCTCAACCAGCCGATATTTCAAAAGATGATCATGGAGGCGCCGGGCAGTTATCATCACAGCGTCATTGTCGGCTCCATGGTCGAAGCGGCTGCGGAGGCCATCGGCGCCGACCCGATCCTTAGCAAAGTCGGCGCCTATTACCACGACATCGGCAAGATGAAAAAACCCCTCTATTTCATCGAAAACCAGGTTCGCGGGGAGAACCGGCACGACAGACTTTCTCCGCGGATGAGTGCCCTAATCATCATCTCCCATGTCAAGGACGGCTGTGAACTCGCTGCGGCAAGTAAGCTGGGGAGAAAGATAACCGAGATCATCCGTCAGCATCACGGTACGAGTCTGGTGGGCTATTTTTACGAAAAGGCCAAACGTGACAAGGATCCATCCATGAGAAACCTGCCGGAAAATAATTTCCGTTATCCCGGTCCCCGTCCCCAGACCCGCGAGGCCGCCCTGATCCTCCTCGGGGATGTCGTTGAAGCCTCTTCCCGGAGCCTCGTGGATCCCTCACCGGCCCGGATTCGCAATCTGGTCCGGGACCGCATGGAAAAGGTCTTTTTGGATGGACAGCTCGATGAATGTTCACTCACATTGAAAGACCTCAACATGATCCAGGACAGTTTCGTAAGAACTCTAAACGGCGTTTTTCACCACCGTATCGGCTATTACGAACCCTTACCGGGAAAGAACACCCGCCCGGGGGGGAGATCAGATTATGAATATTCGGATCGAAAACAGACAGAAGGCGATAACCGTCGATAGCAGGAAGATCCGCAGAACCTTGACAAAACTGTTGAGGAGCATGGGCGAAGCGGAAGCCGAAGTAAGCCTCCTGCTGGTGGATGACGAAGGGATAAGGGAGATCAACCGCTCCTACCTGAACCGTGATTATCCCACCAACGTCATCTCCTTCTCGATGCGGGAAGGCAACTGGGGACAGTTAAACCCGGACCTGCTGGGGGATATCGTGGTTTCCGTGGAAACGGCAAGACGGGATGGGGAGCGATCGGGTCTTTCTTTCACGGAAGCAGTGGATTTTCTTTTGATCCATGGTCTACTCCATCTCCTGGGTTACGATCATGAAGGGGATGACCCCCGGGAAAAAAGACGCATGGAGGAAAAGGAGGAAGAGTTGTTCTTCCTCCTCCATAATTTCCATCTACAGCGCTGACCCGGTCTTCGGAGCGTCCTTGGCTTTTGCGATGTGTTTGACCATCTGGCCGAAAACGCCGACGATTATTTCCGGAGCCAGAAAATAGTCCGGGTGGTTGGTGTAGAGCTCTTCGGTAAGCAAGCGGGCAGCCCGGTCGATATCCTTAGTTTCGCCGTACACCTTTTCTATCCTTCCCCGGAGTTCCCCGGCAGCCGTAATCGAATCCCGGACATAATCACGGGCCTCGGCGCCGACGATATACCCGTAATGATCCGCCCCGTAGTAATCCACCTCCAGATCTTTCATCTTCTCCAGACTTTGCTGGTACTGGGTGTAATTGGAATTCCCGGACGGGAAAATCGCCGCGTCGATGGGTATTCCTCCGGCGTCTGAGGGAAGGAGTGTTTTCAGGGCCGGTATATAGGCGGCAATGGAACAGGATGAATGTCCCGGCGTCTCCAGGATGTGAACTTCCAGATCTTCCAGCTTCAATACATCCCCGTCGCCGACCGTTGTTCCTGGAACGTCGTTACGCCATTCCAGGTCATAACCGTCCAGGACATCCCCACAACCCGCCTTTTCCGCCACCATCCGGCTGAAAGAGTTCATCGTTTCTATCGCCTTGGGCATGGAAAGAATATCCCAGGCCCGCTGGGAGGCATAGACCTTTAAAGCCGGATATTTCCTCTTGAAATAGGGAACCGTTCCCACATGATCGAAGTGGGCGTGAAGGATGAGCAGCGAAGAGATCCGGTCCGCGTCAATGCCGAATTTTTGCATCTGTTCCAGAACATCCGCGAGGACGAAACTGATGCCGGCACTGATGAGCATGGACTCCCTCTCCCCGGTCAATAGATACATTCCTGATTCTTTCCGGCCCAAATACCAGATCTTTTCATTCACCTTACCCGCCGTTCTGATCCTCATAAGCCCCCCTTTTTCATGACATTTCCCCCACCACGATATGCGCCCTGGTCTTGAGTTGAGCCACAATGCGGTTGAAGGCTTCGTATTTCTTTCTCTCCCGGAGATATCCCGCAATCCGGTCCTGTGTCTGTCTGTCGAGCTGCTGCGTCCGCGCCTGTTTATGATCCAGAACCTGAATGATATGGAAACCGTAATCCGTTTCCACGACGGGGCCGATTTCGTCTACTTTCTGGGCAAAGGCGGCGTCCTCGAACGGTTTCACCATCTGGCCCCGCGCAAAATTCCCCAGATCACCACCCTGGGCCTTACTCGGGCAATCGGAATTCTCTTTGGCCAAGGCCGCAAAATCCTTTCCGGAAAGGAGCTGCCGCCGGAGTTGTTCCGTCTTTTCCCGGTGGGCGGCCCGTGCCTTTTCGTCTTCGCCTTCCTTTTTGGCCACCAGGATATGCCGGGCGTGGACCGTCTCCGGTAACTTGAATTTATCCTGGTTCCGGCGGTAGAATTCCTGGATCTCTTTTTCCGTGGGAGGCGTTTTCACGCCCTTCTGCGTCTCGACCAGTTTGTTGATCTTGATTCCCAGGGCGATTTCCTTCCGGAGCTGTTCCGGCGTCACGCCGCTTTTTTTCAGCATCTCCGCCATGGAAACACCGGCCGGCATCCCGGCCTTCATCTCGTCCAGGGCGGTGGCGATCTCCTTATCCGTCGCGACGATCTTCAGGCGTTCGACCTCTTTGGTCAACAGCGTTTGCATCACGAAATCGTCGACAATCTGTTTACGAAGCATCCCGGTCACCTGGGCGGCCCGTTCCGGAGGCAGCGGTGCGGGCAGGTTTGCGAGTTTCTTCCTTACCTCTCCCTCCAGCTGTCCCCAGGTCATTTTCACTCCGTCCACCTCGGCAATGACATCGCCGGGAAGATGCCTGACCGCGGCAGGGGGAGTGGCGAGAGCGGCGGACGGTGCGACGGCGGTCGGCGGCGGAGCGCCGGCGGTTTCCGTTTCCTGAACTCCCTGAACCTTCCGGGTTTCCTCGGCGCGGTTACAACCGAGGACGGCGAAGAATATCGCGCTTGCTATACATATCCATATGAATTTCTTCAACTAATCATCCTCACTTCCTTTTTGTTGCACCCGGGCGGGTGCTTCTGTGACCGTACTATATGCACATTCACGATCGCTCGTCAAGACGGACACGGGCGATTGCCGGGGGGTATAGGTACGGTACGATTTCGTAACACATGAATTGGTAACTTTTCAGACCGCGCAAGGGGGATGATTTGGCGGCGGAACGGCGCAATAATGCGGTTACCATACATGCAAAGTACATGGATGAGGATTAACCGCTTGCAATCCCTTTTGTCTCCATGCTACCCCTCGGACATGAAAGAAAAGGTGTTGCATCTCGGCAGCGGGCCCATCCTCCCCCTGCTATTGAAAATGAGCTGGCCGTCCATGCTGGCCATGCTTTCCATGGCCGTCTACAACCTCATGGACACCCTCTGGCTGGCCAGGTTGAGCCCCCAGACGATTGCCGCCTTTACCATCACCTTTCCTATCCAGATGGTCTTCGCCGCCATCGGGGTGGGTGTCGGTGTCGGCGCCGGTTCCTACGCCTCGAGGATGTTCGGCGCCGGCGATTTGGACAAGGCGAGAAAAACGGCCGGTCAGGTCATCTTCATATCCGTTGCGGCTGGGTTGTCGCTCATAGGGTTCACCTATGCCTTTCCGGATTTTCTCCTCCGGTTGTTCGGTGCCTCCGGGGATATGCTCCTGCTGGCCAGGCGTTATCTGCTTTTGATTGTTCTGAGTTCCCCGTTTCTCCTTTTCATGATGATGGCCAACAATCTCTTTCGTGCCGCAGGGAAGCCCAATCTGTCCATGTACGCCATTCTCTCCTTCACCTTTCTGGGAGCGATTCTCGATCCCCTGCTGATCTTCGGCTGGGGCGTGTTTCCGGCGCTGGGGATTGAAGGCGCGGCATTGGCGGCCATTTCCGGACAGTTATGTTCCGGGCTGCTTTCCTTATATTTTCTTCTTTACAAATCGAAGCAATACCGCCTTGCCCTGCGGGATCTTCTTCCCGATCCGGCCATCATCCGCGCCATTCATCAGACGGGTCTGCCCTCGGTAATCATGAATCTCGTCTTCAGTGCCGTTATTATCATCTACAACAATACCCTTGCCGGCTACGGACATTTGGCCCTGGCGACGCTCGGGATCTGTTTTCGCATCAACGGCCTGGTGATGATGGTCCTGTTCGGTATCGGCCACGGGGTCATGCCCATGGTCGGTTTCAGTCTCGGCGCCAAACTCTACGAACGTCTCATCGACACCATAAGCGTGGCGGTCCGCTGTTCCGTCGTCTTCGCCGGCATAAGCAGCGCTTTCATCTTTTTCGGCGCCGATATTATTCTGGGCTTTTTCACGGACGATCGGGAACTGCTTGCCATCTCCGCGCCGGCTTTGAAGATCTTTATCTCCACCCTGGTCCTCGCCGCACCGAGCATCGTCTGGATCAATCTCTTCATCGGTATCGGCAAGGGCTTGACCTCTATGACCCTGATGTTCATCCGTGATGCCCTCCTTCTCATCCCCCTGATGTATGTTTTTTCGTCATGGCTGGGAAGGGACGGTGTCTGGATGGCCCAACCCGTATCCACAGCGGCGGCTTTCTTGATTATTAGGGCTTGGTCCGGCAAGGAGCTGAGAGCGATCAGGAAACTGGGAGGTGTTAAAGAAAATGCCCCTGTGCCGGGCGATATCACAGGGGCAGGAAACTAAAAAAACGATTTACGAAAGGGGTTGAACATTTACAGCCGCCGGACCTTTCTTTCCCTGCTCGATATCGAAACTCACCCGTTGTGACTCGAACAGGGTTTTGAATCCGGAGCCCTGAATGGCACTGAAGTGGACAAAGACATCACCGCCTTCGTCGTTCTCGATGAAACCCCAACCCTTCTTTTCATTGAACCACTTAACTTTACCTTCAGCCAAAACATACCCTCCTTTCATCATAAAAAAATAAAAAACCACTTCGGATAATTCAGTCTACCCGAGGTGGCGTGATCTTGCTTCTGGACACGTTTTTCAAAACCAACCTGCAATGCCGTTATTCTCTCCGCCGGCGGCACGAAACATACATGCCCTCCTGCATGCCTGCTTCCGCTATCATTACTCACTTAGGAATGCAAGTATTTTGTGCATTCTATCCGCCGAGATGGCAGGCATAGAAATGCCCGTTGTTGAGCTCCTTGAAAGCGGGGACCTCGATCCGGCAACGTGGGAGTGCTTCCGGGCAACGGGGGGAAAAGGCGCATCCCGTTTCGGTGTCGCCGCGACGGCCGGGTACGGCATCTTCACCCCCCCTTCGGCTCCGGGAACGTCCCCCCAGGCGGGGAACGGCATCCAAAAGCATGGCCGTATAGGGATGGCGGGCATTGGAGAACAACTCCTCGTTGGGGGCCGTCTCCACAATACGGCCTCCATACATCACCGCCACCCGGTCACTCATGAACCGGATCACACCCATATCGTGGGAGATAAAGAGATAGCTCAAGTCAAATTCCGCCTGGAGATCCTTCAACAAATTCAAGATTTGGGCCTGCACGGAAACATCGAGGGCGGATACCGGTTCATCGGCGATAACGATTTCCGGCCTCAGGGCAATCGCCCGGGCGATCCCCAGCCGCTGTCGCTGGCCGCCGCTGAATTCATGGGGATAGCGGTGCTTTTGGTCCGGGGACAGACCAACCATTGCCAGGAGATCGTCAAGGTATTGAAGACTGCTTCCGACGGGTTCGCCATGTATCCGGAAGGGCTCGCCGATAATTTCGCCGGCGTTGAGGCGGGGATTGAGAGAGGCATAGGGATCCTGAAAGATGTACTGCACCCGTTTACGGTATTCCCGCCGTTCTTCTCTGGTCGCCGTGAAGATGTCCCGGCCTTTGTAATATATATGTCCCGAGGTCGGCTTTTCCACGGCGGCAATCATCCGGGCCGTCGTGGTCTTGCCGCAGCCGCTTTCCCCGACCAGACCGAGGGTCTCTCCGGACTGCAGGGTGAAGGTTACCCCCCGGACAGCCCGAACATCATCGCTCCCGGGGGTGAATAAACCCCTGGGCACAGGGAAGGACTTATGAACCTCTTGCACGGAGAGCAGGGAGGGATTCATTTATTGGTACTTCCAACAACGCACATATCGGGAAGACTGCCCCCATTCCTGCCAGGGAGGTTCCCGAAGGCGGCACACGGCCATGACGTCGCCGCAACGTTCCTGAAACCGGCAACCCGGCGGGAGCTGCGCGAGATCGGGGGGGCTGCCCGGAATCATGGGCAGGCGCTCTTGCCGCCCCGATTTACCCTCGATGCGGGGAATCGACTCCAGGAGGCCCAAAGTATAGGGGTGGAGGGGTCGGGAAAAAATCGCTTCCATATCGGCATATTCCACAAACTGGCCGGCGTACATCATGGCGACCCGGCGGGAAGTCTCAGCGATAACACCCAGATCGTGGGTGATCAGAATCACCGAAGTCCCCAACTCCCGCTTCAGTTCGTCCATCAGCCCCAGGATCTGGGCCTGGATCGTCACATCGAGGGCGGTGGTCGGTTCATCGGCGATCATGAGTCGGGGACGGCAGGACAGGGCGATGGCGATCATGACCCGTTGGCGCATGCCGCCGCTTAACTGATGGGGGTAGTCGTTCATCCTTTGTTCCGGTGCGGCGATACCGACGAGGCGCAGCATCTCCACCGCCTTTTCCCATGCCTCCCGGCGGTTGCTGCCCTGATGGAGCCGGACCGTCTCCCGGAGTTGATCACCGATGGTGAAAACCGGGTTCAGGGAGGTCATAGGTTCCTGAAAAATCATCGAAATGTGTTTCCCCCTTACTCTCCGCATCTCCTTTTCCGGCAACGTCAGCAGATCGCGCCCGTTGAGAATGATCTTCCCGGCCGCATATCTGCCCGGGGGCATGGGGACCAGTCTCATGATCGACAGGGAGAGGACCGTTTTGCCGCATCCCGATTCCCCGACGATTCCCAGGGTGTCTCCGGTTTCCACCTGAAAACTCACATCGTCGACGGCACGGATATCCCCCCGCGGGGTCGTGAAGAAGGTGGATAAATTTTCGACCTCCAGCACCGGCATCATCGGCAGGACCTCAGTCGCCCTCCCGCCAGTCAACGAGAAACTGGAGGAGTAACCGTACTCCCACCCCCGAGGCCCCCTTGGGACAATACGGCGTCTCCTTGGTAACCCAGGCCGGACCGGCGATATCGAGATGGACCCAGGGATAAGTCCCGGCAAATTTGCTCAAAAAAGCCGCAGCGGTGACGGCCCCCCCGTTTCTGCCGGCGGAATTCTTGAAATCGGCGATATCGCTCTTGATCTGTTCGTGATAATGCTCCCATAAGGGCAGCTCCCAGACCAGCTCGCCGGTCTTTGCGGCGGCCTTCTTTATCCGTTCCTTTAGTTTATCATCCGTACCCATCAGGCCTGCCACCCGTTCCCCCAGAGCCACAATACAGGCCCCGGTAAGGGTCGCGAGATCGATGATCGCCGCAGGATGATATTTCGAGGCGTAATGAAGGGCGTCGGCCAGGATCAATCTTCCCTCGGCGTCGGTATTGACCACCTCGATCGTCCGGCCGGACATGGAGCGCAGGATGTCGCCGGGTTTACAGGCACGTCCGCCGGGCATGTTCTCCGTCGCGGGGATCAGCCCCACGAGGTTGACGCGCAATCCCAGATCGGCGGCCGCGGTTATGGCCCCCAGAACGGCCGCGCCTCCCGCCATGTCCGATTTCATCTCGTCCATCTTTTCCGCCGGTTTCAGCGATATGCCGCCGCTGTCGAAGGTAAGGGCCTTCCCCACAAGGACGATGGGTGGTAAAGATGATTCGGCGCCTTGATAATTAACAATGATAAATTTCGGCGCCTCACCGCTGCCCCGGGCCACCCCCAGGAGGGCATGCATCCCTAAACGTTCCATCTCTTCCCCTTCCATTACCGCCACGTTCATCTTCGCAAATCGTCCGGCCTGTTCCCGGGCCTTTGCGGCCAGGGCGGCGGGGGTGAGTTCATTGGCGGGCAGGGAAACCAGGTCCCGGGCGAAATATACGGCCCGGCAGATCTTTAACGCCTTCGCCGCGGCCTCCCTGACCGGCGGTAAATGCTGCCGGCCCGACACGTGGAGCGCCAGGGTGGACAAGGGCTTGTTTTCCTCTTTTTCCAGGGTCTTGAAAAATGTAAACCGGTATGTCCCCAGGAAGACCCCCTCCACGACGGCCTCGGTTGCCGTGCTCCAGTCGAGATTGAGCTGATCGGCATCCAGGACCAGGGACAGCGTGCCGGCCCGACAGGATTGCGCCGTTTTCCCCGCCGCGGCGGCGGCAATGCGGAGTTTTTCCGGAGAAAAGTCGGCCTTCTTTCCCAGTCCCGCCAGGATGATACGCACCGGTGTCCCCTCCCGGACCGTATAGGCGACCGCCGCTTGTTCGAGTCTGCCGGTAAATTCCCTCTGCATCAGTATTTTCCGGATGAAATCGCCGGCATTCATGCCCGGGAACCCGCCGGATTCCGGCAGGGACGTCTCGTCTTCGAAGATGAATATCCCCAGCGTATCCGGATCTTTGCGCAGCTTGTCGCCGGTATGGACGACAACCTCAACCTGCCGGGGATCGACATTACCTAAAGAAGATTTCATTGGCAAACGCTCCTCTAACCTATGGAATTAGTAGTTTACAGGATCTCCTCCCTGCCAATGAAAATAAAGACGGGAAGGAGGTCGCTTTGCTATTTATGAACATCAAGCTTGACGGCGTGATAAAAAAGGCCCGGCTGACATGAGCCTATCTGCCTATGTTTATCCTTCTTGGGGCGTGAAAACAAAAAAGCGGTTGACTGTCTTTTGCAAGAAATCAACCGCTCATCCTGACTGCTGTCACTGTCCGGGTGCCCAGGCGACGTGAATTTAATCAATTCATCGTCCCTTTCAATTTATGTGGAGGCGGCAACCGGATTCGAACCGGTGAATAACGGTTTTGCAGACCGCTGCCTTAGCCACTTGGCTATGCCGCCGTTTCTTCCTGGAGCGGGCGAACGGATTTGAACCGTCGACGTCCACCTTGGCAAGGTGGCACTCTACCGCTGAGTTACGCCCGCATATCTGGGTTTTTCTGGAAGGCTGACTATACCAGATGCCGTTGTTTGTCAATAAAAAAGTTCAAGCTCCATCCCCTGTCCGGGAATCCCGCCCGGTTGCGGCCAATTTGACGATAGCGGCCATATATTCCGTCATCCCGGCGATGAAGATGTTGTTGTGGTTCGCCCCGGAAATGCGGAGGAGCCGTTTGTTCTTCGCGGGGCACGCCGCGTAGAGGGCTTCCCCCTCCCGGAAGGAGATGATCTGATCGTACTGGGCGTGGATGATAAGGGTAGGCCCGGTGACTTCCCTGATTTTGGCTATATTGTTAAATCCCTGCTCCTCGGTGAGGTTGAGGAGTTCCATCTCCACGCCCAAAAGGCGCAGCAGCGGACCGAGATAGGCAAAACCGCTCTCGATGATCAGGCCGTCGATCTCCGCGCCGTGACGGGCGGCGATCTCCAGGGCGGAGGCACTGCCCAGGGATCGCCCCATGACCAGCAACCGCCCGGTAAAGCTGTTTTCGAGCAGCCATTTTCTTACATAATCATATATCTCCAGGGCATCCGCCATCATGGCGCTGACCGACGGCAGCCCGGAGGAATTACCGTAACCGCGATAATCGGCAACCATTAGATTCAGCCCTCTCCCGGTGAAAAAAGGGGCTATTTCCTGATAATCAGAGGCAATTTCTCCGTTACCATGGAAGAAAAGGATGGTCGGCGCCGCCGGGGAATAGATATGTGCCTGGATCTGGATCGCGACATCGGGGGCGACCGGAACCATCAACGAGGCCGTATAACGATTGTTCATGGTCAGGGCGTAGTCCGGGCGGGGATAGAAGAGGACCCGCAATATCTCCGGCCGGTCCAAAAGACGATAATCGCTCTTTTCAGGCATTGCGATCCCCTTTTCTCAGCAGAATGTTGCGATAGAATTTCGCGAGGTAATCCAGGCCGGAGTAGATACTGAGGATCAACGCCAGAAAGAGAATCGTCGTCCCGACAACGTGGGCGTCGGCTCCGAGAAAGGGATAATGGATCATCAGCGCGGAAACGGCAAATACCTGACAGAGGGTCTTCTGTTTGCCCAACCAGCTCGCCTGGATGACGTACCCTTCCGAGGAGGAAATATTCCTGATCCCGTCCACGGCGAAATCACGGATGACGATGATCGCCACCACCCAGGCGGGAATCCTGCCGATGGGGATCATCAGAATCATCGCGGTGTTTATAACCAGCTTGTCCGCGATGGGATCGAGAAATTTTCCCAGTGTCGTGACGATCCCGTAGCGACGGGCGACATAACCGTCGAGCATATCCGTCAGGGAAACGGCGATGAACAGCGCGGCGATCACCAGACTCATGGTCTGTCCCGGAGACAGCAGGAGGAGAAACAACACCGGCACGAACGAGATCCGCACCATGGTGATGGTATTGGGAAGATTGATGATCTTCTTTTTCTCCGGGGCGATGGGCAGCGCTTCGAAATATCGTTGCAGATTGTCGATCATAAACCGCCGGTAAATGTCTTTTGTGATGGCGCCGAGGCAGATAGTTTCATTTCTCCGGAACCCGCCGCCAGTCCGACAGAAACGCCTCCACTCCCCGGTCCGTCAGGGGGTGCTGCGCCAACTGCCTGATCACCTTAAAGGGAATGGTGGCAATGTCCGCGCCCATCATCGCCGCTGCCAGAACATGGCCGGGATGCCTCACACTGGCGACGATGACCTCCGTGTCGAATCCGTATTGATTATAGATATTGAGGATCTGTTCCACGAGCGCCATCCCGTCGTGGGCGATATCGTCGAGCCGCCCTACGAAGGGGCTCACGTACGCGGCGCCGGCCTTGGCGGCCATCAAGGCCTGGAGGGGCGAAAAGATCAGGGTCTGGTTCACCGGTATGCCCTCCGCGGCAAAAAGGCGGGTGGCCTTCAGTCCGTCCATGGTCATGGGGACTTTGATGACGACCTGACTGCCGAGCCGGGCCAGCTTCTTTCCCTCTTCAAACATCTCCCCGGCTTCGAGACTCACCACTTCCAGGCTGACCGGTCCGCTCACCGTTTCGAGAATTTCCTTCACCACCTCGACAAAAGGTCTCTTTTCCCTGGCGATCAGGCTGGGATTTGTCGTCACTCCATCCACCATCCCGAAACCGGCGGCCTCTCTGATCTCTCCGATATTGGCGGTATCGATAAAAAACTTCATAATTGCTCCTAATCTCCCCTTGTTGCGGATTTGTTTATGTAATTTTCCATGCACCTGCGACTGCAAAAATAAAGGGTCCGACCCTCATCCTGCCATACCCAGGCGTTGCTGAGCGGGATATAGGTGTGACAATAGGGATCCTCGACCAGGTCCTCACCGACGGATATATGCTCCTGTTGTTGCCTGGATATGGGTTTGACGGTCTTTTCCCCTGTGAGAAAGAGGAGACGGAAAAGACGATACATCAGATAACAAATTATGACCGCTACAAGCAACCGGAGAATCATGATTCTTTCATCCCGTCGGGCGCCTCCTGCTCGATCGGGACGACGGTCGCCCGATCGTATCCTTCGAGACGGCTCAACAAGCCCCGCATCGAAATGCCGAAAACGGGATGGACCATATAACCGGCAAGCTCACACATGGGCACCAGGACGAAACGTCGCCGGTGGCATTCGGGATGGGGAATGACCAGATCATCTTCCCGGACTATCTTTTGCCCGTAGAGGATGATGTCCAGATCGATGATCCGGGGCCCCCAGCGTCGGGATTCCCGGCGTCCCAGTTCCTGTTCCGTCTTCTGGAGACGGGCCAGCAATTGCCGGGGGGTAAGAGTTGTCCGCAGCTCCGCCACGGCATTGACAAACCAACCCTGATCCGCAACCCCCACCGGTTCGGTCCGGTAAAAAGAAGAGGCTCTCAAAAGCCGGACGTCCTTACCGTTCCCGATCTTTCGCAAAGCATACCGACACTGCTGCAGCGGCTCCCCGAGATTGGCGCCGAGGCCGATATAGGCGATTGTCCCGGCGTCCCCGTCCATCTCACTTCGACTTCAGGCCCAGGACGTCCTGCATATCGTAAAGGCCCTTTTCCTGCTTGATAATCCATCTTGCCGCCCGGAGCGCTCCCCGGGCGAAATTATCCCGGTTGTGGGCGCGATGGATGAATTCGAGCCGTTCACCGTTGGTAACGAACATCACGTTATGTTCGCCGACGATGTCACCGCCGCGGATGGTCTGGATGCCGATCTCCGCTTTCGTCCGTTCGCCGATCATCCCCTTGCGGGTATAGATCCCGTCCCGGTCGAGATCGCGTCCCAGGGCGGCGGCGATGATCTGGGCCATCTTCATGGCCGTGCCGCTGGGAGCGTCCTTTTTCAGGTTGTGATGGGCCTCGACGATCTCGACATCATAATCGTCTCCGAGGATGGTGGCCACATTCTCCAGGACCTTGAACATGACGTTCACCCCGACGCTCATATTGGGGGCGATGACGCAAGGGGTTTGTTCGGCGAAGCGTTTGGCCTCCTGCAGTTCCCCGGCGGTGAACCCCGTCGTACCGATGACGATAGGCCTTGCCGCCTTTGCCGCCGCTTCCAAGTTCCGCAGGGACGCCTCGTGAAAGGTAAAATCGATGATCACGTCACCTTTGTCGATAACCGCCCGCAAATCGTCGCCGACAACCACCCCGGTCCTTCCCAGACCCAGCACCTCTCCCAGATCCTTTCCCACCGCCGGATGGCCCTGGGCTTCCACGGCGGCGGCGACTTCCATATCTCCGGCAGCCATGACGAGATGGCCGATCCGGCCGCCCATCCTGCCCCCCGCACCCATGAGGATCACTTTTATCATCTTCATCACCCCTTATTTCAACAATCCGTAATTCACCATGTTCTTCCGCAGTTTCTCGTAATTCCCGTCCGCCATCTTCGTCAGGGGCGGTCGTACTTCGTATTCGATCTTTCCCATCATGGCCAGCGCCGCTTTGACAGGTACAGGGTTCGTTTCAATGAACAGGGAGTCGACAAGGGGCGCCATTTTGAAGTGCATCTCTTTGGCCCGCTGCATGTCGCCGGCGGCAAAGGCGTCCACCAGGGCCGCCATATCCCCGGGAACGATATTGGAGATGACGGAGATGATCCCGTGCCCGCCGAGACAAAGCAGGGGATAGGTGAAGAAGTCGTCTCCGGAAAGGACGACAAAATCAGGTCCGCAAAGCTGAATGACGTCGTGCATCTGCTTCAGGGATCCGGAAGCTTCCTTCGTGCCTACGATTCCGGGGACTTTGGCCAGCCTGGCCATGGTTTCCGGCAGCAGATTGACGCCGGTCCGGCCGGGGATGTTATAGACGATGATCGGTAGGGCGACCTTTTCCGCAATCATTTTGTAATGCTGATACAGGCCTTCCTGCGTCGGGCGGTTGTAATAAGGGCAGACCATCAGGGCGCCGTCGGCGCCTACTTCCCGGGCATGTTCCGTAAGACGCAGCGCCTCGGCCGTGGAATTCGAACCTGTCCCTGCGATTACGGGTACGCGCTTTTTAACGGCGTCCACGGTTATTTCGATAACCCGGTCGTGTTCTTCATGGGACAGGGTCGGCGATTCCCCGGTCGTTCCGCAGGGAACGATGCCGTCGGTACCGTTTTCAATCTGAAATTCGATAAGTTCCCGCAGTTTTTCCTCATCCACTCTCCCGTTTTTAAAAGGGGTGACAATGGCGACAATGGCTCCTTTAAACATAGGCCCTCCTTGAAATAGATTTTGCGTTGTTTTTTAACACATCCGGTATTTTCTCTCCACGAATAAGATCGCGGAAGTCTTCCCGCTTTCGGATTACGTGGTAGTTGTCTCCCACGACGAGGACTTCCGCCGCCCGGGGTCGGGAATTGTAGTTGGAAGACATGGTAAAACCGTAAGCCCCGGCGCTCATGACCGCCAGCTGATCACCCCGGACGAACCCGGGCAGTTTCCTGTCTTTGGCCAGATAGTCTCCCGATTCACAAATCGGACCCACCACATCGGCGACGATCTCTTTCCGCCGTGATTTTTTCACCTGCTGGATGTGGTGATAGGACTTGTAGAGACTGGGACGGACAAGATCGTTCATCCCCGCATCGACGACGATGAACCTTTTATCTTCATTTTCCTTGGTGTAGAGCACCGTGGTCACCAGGATGCCGGCATTGCCGACGATAACCCGTCCCGGCTCGAAGATGAAGGTGCAGGAAATGTCCCGGGAAGAGCCGATAATGGCATCGGCATACTCGGAAGGATGAGGCGGTGTCTCGTCTTTGTAGGTGATCCCCAAGCCGCCGCCGAGATCGAGGTAACGGATATCGATGCCGACTTCCTGCAGGCTCTGGAGGAGATTCTTGATGCGTTTGAGGGCGTCGATGAACGGGGAGATCTTGGTCAACTGCGAACCGATATGGCAGCTGACCCCCTTTAAATCGAGGTTTCTGTATCGCCGCGCCTGAAGATACATTTGATATGATTTTTCCACATTGATGCCGAATTTGTTTTCCTTCAGGCCGGTGGATATATAGGGGTGGGTCTCCGGATCGACGTCCGGATTGACCCGCAGCGCCACACCGGCCTTTTTCTTCATCCGCCCGGCACAGGCATTGATGACTTCGAGTTCCTGAAAGGACTCGATGTTGAACATCAGGATTCCCGTTTCCAAAGCGTATTCTATCTCCTCGATCTTCTTGCCGACCCCGGAATAAACCACCTTGCCGGGATCCACCCCGGCGCAGAGCGCCCGGTATAGTTCCCCTCCGGAAACGATATCCACCCCGCCGCCGGCCCGGACGAAGATCTTGAGAATGGCGATATTGGAATTGGCCTTGGCGGCAAAACAGGTGAGGTGGGGGATCTCGGAGAAGGCATCGTCAAAGACGCGAAAATGATTTTTCAAGGTCCGATGGCTATATATGTAAAGCGGGGTTCCCACCTCCGCCGCGATCTTGGCGACGGGCGTTTCCTCACACCACAGTTCCCGGTCTTCATAATGAAAATCGTTCATGATTCCTTCAGACCCTCATTTTACGGTTTGAAAATAATTTCCACCATATTCGACTGCTCGCTCACCGGTCCCGCCGACGATCCCCCATCGACACGGTACCGGTAACTGTGTCCGCCGACGACTTTCCGGTCCAGATAAAGACATCCTCCGGGACTGCCGGCAGCGGCGCTCACGTTTTCGGCGGCCGTTTTCACCAGCAGGGTAAACGGGAGCGGACAGCCGGGACAGACATCATCACCGGGCCCCCACGCCGCCCGCCATATCCGGAAGTACTCGTACCTCTCCCGCACCCTTCCGGGGATGGTCCAGGTCAACAGTACGCCGTCGTTCACCGCCTTCGCTTCCAGATCGTCGATCCGTTCGAGACGAGTCTGCTGCCGCGGCACCGGATCACCCTTCTTTCCGCAACCGGCGAGAGCCGCGGTCATCAACAGTCCCGACAGGATCAGCAGGACCAGGGTGAACAGATCAATGCGCCTTTTCAATCTCCGCAATCCTTGCCGCCACCCGTATCGGGGAGGTTCCGCCGAGGGTTTTTTTCATTTCTACCGACTTTGCCGCGTTAAGACGCGCCCGGACATCCTTTGTGAAGGAGGCATGAAATTTCTTCAGCTCCTTCACGGTTAGGGCGGTCAATTCTTTGCGGTTCTCCAGACAATAACCCACGATCCTGCCGACCACGCCATGGGCTTCCCGGAAAGGGACGCCCTTGAGGACCAGATATTCGGCGAGGTCCGTGGCGACCGCAAACCCCTGTTCCGCCGCCGTTTTCATCCGCCGGCGATGGAAATCGATCCGCCCGAGCATCTCCGTAAGGATCGCCGCCGCGGCCGTCACGGTGTCCACCGTATCGAACAGCGGTTCCTTGTCCTCCTGGAGATCGCGGTTGTAAGTCATGGGCAGTCCTTTCAGGACGGTGAGAATGGCGATGAGGTGGCCGTAAACCCTGCCCGTCTTACCGCGGATCAGCTCCGCCACATCGGGATTCTTCTTCTGGGGCATGATACTGCTGCCGGTGGTGAAGGCATCCGCTATCTCCGCATAGCCGAATTCGCTGGATGACCAGATGATGAGATCCTCACAGAAACGGCTCATGTGCATCATGAACAGAGAGGCGGCAAAGATGAACTCGGCGATGAAATCACGGTCCGATACGGCATCCATGCTGTTGCGGCTGACCCGGGGAAAATTCAGGAGGGCGGCCGCATATTCCCGGTCCAGGGGGATGCTCGTACCGGCCAGGGCCGCCGATCCCAGGGGCAGGACATCGATCCGCCTCCGGCAGTCCCGGAAACGGTCTTCATCCCGGTCGAACATCTCCCAGAAGGCGAGGAGATAGTGGGCCAGCAGAACCGGCTGGGCCTGCTGGAGATGGGTGTAGCCGGGCATGACGGTCCCGATCTCCCGCTTGGCCGTTGCCGCCAGACGCTCCTTCAGTCTTCCCAGGAGCTCGAGAACCACATCGGTCCGGTCCCGGAGATAGAGCCGGACATCGAGGGCCACCTGGTCGTTGCGGCTTCTTCCCGTATGCAGCTTCTCCCCGGTCTTGCCGATCCTGGCGATCAGGGCCTTTTCGATAGCCATATGGATATCTTCGTCGCCGGCGTCGCAGCAAAAAGTACCTGCCGCCAGCTCTTCCTTGACGGCCAGTAATCCCCGGCGGATTTCCGCCTCTTCTTCAGATGTAATGATACCCTGACGGGCCAGCATCCGGGCATGGGCGAGGCTCCCTTCGATATCATAAGGATAGAGACGCCGGTCAAAACTCAGCGACTCCGTGAAGGACTCGACCTGCCGGTCCGTCTCTTCCTGGAAGCGCCCTCCCCACAACTTCTGCTTCGATTCCGTCATGATTACCCGTGCGGACATTGTTATGCCTTGGTTTTACGACGTTCCCGGGTCCTTCTTTCCCCTTTGCGCCGTTCCTGCCGGTTCTCCCTGCCCCACCGCTCCCGCTGCAAAGCCTGTATCCTGAGACGGAGGGCATTGAGGCGGATGAATCCCGTGGCATCCATCTGATTGTAAACCTCCTCCCTTTCAAAGGTCGCAAAGTCCTCCGCGTAGAGAGAAAAGGGCGATTTTCTTCCCACGACGATCGCGTTCCCCTTGTAAAGTTTCAGCCGGGCCGTGCCGGTCACGTTTTCCTGGGTGGCGTCGATGTAGGTCTGCAGGGCTTTCATTTCCGGTGTGTACCAGAAACCGTTGTACACGAGCTGGGCGTATTTGGGGATCAGGGAATCCCTCATGAGCATGACCTCGCGATCCATAGTCAGGGACTCCACGGCCCGGTGGGCGATCCAGAGGACGGTTCCCCCCGGTGTTTCGTAAACCCCCCGGGATTTCATGCCGACAAAACGATTTTCCACCATATCCACCCGGCCGATGCCGTTGGCACCGGCCATTTCGTTCATGACCTCCATGAGCCGCGCCGGGCTCAGACGCCGGCCGTCCACCGCTACGGGGTTGCCGTTCTCGAAATCGATCTCCACATAGGTCGGCCGGTCCGGTGCCGCTTCCGGAGACACGGACAGGACGAACATATCCTCGGGAGGTTCCGCCCAGGGATCCTCCAGGATACCGCCTTCATGGGAAATATGCAGGGAATTGCGATCGCTGCTGTAAGGCTTCTCCTTGGTGACCAGGGGGACGGGGATATTGTACCGGGCGGCATACGCGAGCATCGACTGGCGGGAATCGAAAGACCAGTGCGGGTCCTTCCAGGCGGAGATGATCCGGATATGCGGATCGAGGGCCATGTAGGTCATTTCGAACCGGACCTGATCGTTCCCCTTGCCGGTCGCACCGTGACATACGGCGTCCGCCCCTTCGGCATGGGCTATTTCTATCTGTCGCCTGGCGATCAGGGGCCGGGCCAGAGAGGTCCCCAACAGATAAACCCCTTCATAGACCGCATTGGCACGCAGGGCCGGAAAGATGAAGTCCCGGGCAAATTCTTCTGTGAGATCGTCGATATATATCTTGCTGGCCCCGGTGTTGACGGCCTTTTCCCGGAGGCCGTCCAGTTCTTCCTTCTGGCCCACGTCGGCGGCGAAGCAGATGACTTCGCATTTATAAGTTTCCAAGAGCCAGCGGACGATAACCGATGTATCCAGCCCCCCCGAATAGGCAAGAACTACCTTTTTCACCTTTGTATCCATTACCTTGTCTCCTTCTTCATTAGTATTTCCAGGATCGCCTTTTGGACATGGAGGCGGTTTTCCGCCTGATCGAGGACGACGGAATGCGGTCCGTCGATGACCTCGGAGGTGATTTCCTCACCCCGGTGCGCCGGCAGGCAATGCATGACTATACAATCCCCCTTGGCACGAGACAAGAGGTTTTTGTTTACCTGATAGGATCTGAAGACACGGGCGCGCAATTCCCGTTCCCCTTCCTGACCCATGCTGGCCCAGACATCCGTATAGATGATATCGGCCCCTTCCACCGCCGCGATGGGGTCACGATGTATGGAGATCCCAGCCGGGGCCTCTTTGCGCGCCCGGGCGAGGAGTTCCCCATCGGGGTCGTAACCTTCCGGACAGGCCAGAGAAAGCGCGACGGGCAGCCGTGCCGCCACGTTGATCCAGGAGTTGGCCACATTGTTGCCGTCGCCGATATAGGCGAGCTTGACCCCCCGGTAATCTCCCTTCTTCTCCATGATCGTGAAGAGGTCGCTCAAGATCTGGCAGGGGTGGAGGAGATCGGTAAGACCGTTGATCACGGGTATTTCGGCGTGAGCGGCCAGGTCTTCGACGGTCTTTTGGGCGTAAGTCCTGATCATGATGCCGTCCAGATAGCGGGACATGATTTTTGCGGTGTCGGCGACGGTCTCACCTCTCCCGAGTTGGGTGTCACTGGTGTTGAGAAAGAGCGCCAGGCCTCCCAGTTGATACATCCCTACCTCGAAGGAAAGACGGGTCCGGGTCGAGGCCTTTTCGAAAATCATCCCCAGAGTCTTGCCCGCGAGGACCGGATGGGGCCGGCCCTCCTTTAGAAACTGCTTCAGTTCCCGGGCGCGGGCAAAGATCACCTCGAAATCTTCCCGTTCCAGATCGTATTCGGTTACCAGGTCCTTTTTCATACCATCTCCTGCAAGACCGCTTCCAGGATCGCCACCGCCCGCTCGATGTCCCCGTCGGACACGATCAGGGGGGGGACAAAACGCAAGACATGGGGGCCTGCCTGGGCGATCAGCAAGCCTTTCTTCATCGCCCCGGCGATAATGTCCCCAACTTCCCGCTCCGTTTCCACACCCACCAGGAGTCCCCGGCCCCGGACCTCCCGGAGGAGGGGATACCGGGTCCGCAATCCCTCGAGCTTGGCCTGCAAATAGGCGCCGCGCGCCCGGCATCCCGCGAGGACCCCCCCGTCGATCATCACCTCCAGGGTCGCCCGGGCCGCCGCCATGGCCAGGGGGTTGCCTCCGAAAGTAGAGGCGTGGCTTCCCGGTGTAAAGGCGGCGGCGACATCTTCCCGGGCCAGCACCGCCCCCAGCGGAAAGCCGTTCCCCATGGCCTTGGCCATGGTGATGATATCCGGGACGATACCTTCGTGTTCGTACGCGAAGAGCGTCCCCGTCCGGCCCATGCCCACCTGCACCTCATCGAGGATCAGGAGGATCTTCCGTTCGTCGCACAGGCGGCGCAGACCCGGGAAATATCCCGGCGCCGGGACTCTGATCCCCCCCTCCGCCTGGATCGGCTCGACCATGACGGCACAGGTCTCCGGGGTGATCATCTTCTCCAGGGTCTCCAGATCGTTGAACGGGGCGTATTTGAATCCCGGCAGGAGGGGATGAAAATCCTTCCGGAATTTCTCCTGGCCCGTGGCGGTGATGGTCGCCATCGTCCGGCCGTGAAACGACCCCGCCATGGTGATTATTTCATTCTTGAGGCCGCCGCTGTTCTCGTTGCCGAACTTTCTTGCCAGTTTGATGGCCCCTTCGTTGGCCTCGGCACCGCTGTTGCAAAAAAATATCTTTTTCAGAACGCAGTTTGCCGCCAGGAGCCGGGCATATTCTATCTGGGCTTCGATATAGTACAGATTGGAAACATGGAGGAGCTTTTCCGCCTGGTTCCGTATCGCCTCCGTGACGGCCGGATGGGCATGACCCAGGCTGCAGACGGCGATGCCCGCCACAAAATCGAGATATTCTCTCCCCTCGGTGTCCCAGAGGTTCATTCCCTTCCCCCGGGTGAAGACAACCGGGAAACGCCGGTAGGTCCCCATGATATACTGATCGGCAATATTTATTAATTCTTTTTCATTCATAAGGTGTTACACTTCTTTCTTAAAGTTTCTTTTTATGTGCTCGCACCGCGACGCCTCACGGTACGGCGCCGGCGGACCGGGGCGGCGGCTCTTCAGATAACGATTTCCGTGCCGATACCACGATCGGTGAACATCTCCAGAAGGATGGCATGCTTGTGCCGACCGTCGATGATATGGGCCTTCCGCACCCCGCCCCGCAGCGCCTTGAGACAACACTTGACCTTGGGAAACATACCGCCTTGAATGATGCCGTCGTTGATCATCCCCAAAGCTTCGGCATTGCTCATGGTGTTGATGAGATTCTTTTCCGCATCGAGGACGCCGGCGACGTCGGTGAGGAGGACGAGCTTTTCCGCCTTGAGGGAGGCCGCTACGGCACCCGCCACGATGTCCGCATTGATGTTGTACGTTTCTCCCTGATCGCCGTGACCCGTGGGGGCGATGACCGGAATGAAGCCATCCCTTACCAGGGCCGTCAAAAGGTCCGCATCGACCTCCCTGACCTTCCCCACCAGACCGAGATCGATGATCTCCGGCGGGGTGTCTTTGGCCTTTTCCGCGTTGAGGAAATATTTGTCCGCCTTGATGAGTCTCCCATCCTTGCCGCTCAGCCCCACGGCCCGGCCGCCGTGCTGGTTGATCATCCCGACGATTTCTTTGTTGACCTTGCCCACCAGGACCATCTCGACGATGTCCATGGTTTCCTGATCCGTGACGCGCATGCCCTGGACGAACCGGGAATCCTTACCCAGTTTCTTCAGATAGCCGCCGATCTGGGGACCGCCGCCGTGGACAACCACCGGGTGAATGCCGATGTATTTCATCATCACCACGTCCCGGGCGAACATGTCCTTCAGGTCTTCATCGACCATGGCATGGCCCCCGTATTTGATCACGATGATCTTGTTGTAAAAGCGGCGGATGTACGGCAGGGCTTCGAGGAGGATCTCCGCCCTTTCCATCGATTTTTTAACCGTGTCCATAATTTCCTCTTCCGTAAAGATTGTTTAAAGGATGTAGCGACTCAAATCCTCGTCTTCGATAATGTTTTCCAGCTTTTCCCGCACCTGTTCGGCATCGATGACCACGACCTTCTCCGTCAGATCGGGGGCGTCGAAAGATATATCCTCCAGGAGGGTCTCCAGAATGGTATACAACCGCCGCGCCCCGATGTTTTCCGTCCGTTCGTTGACGATGGCGGCAATTTCGGCGATTTCCGCCACCGCGTCGTCGGTGAAGGTCAACTCCACCCCCTCGGTGGCCAGCATCTCGATGTACTGTTTTATCAGGGCGTTGTGCGGTTCGGTAAGGATCCGGATGAACTCTTCCTTACCCAGCGAATCCAGCTCCACCCGAATGGGGAAGCGGCCCTGAAGTTCCGGGATGAGATCGGACGGTTTCGAGGCGCTGAAAGCCCCGGCGGCGATAAACAGGATATGATCGGTCTTCAGCATCCCGTGACGGGTATTCACCGTCGAACCCTCCACGATGGGCAGGAGATCCCGCTGCACCCCCTCCCGGGAGACATCGGGTCCGTGGGCGGCGTCGCTCCCCACGATCTTGTCGATTTCATCGAGAAAGATGATGCCCGACTGTTCCACCCTGCGGATGGCCTTCCTGGTCACCTTTTCCATGTCGACGAGATTCTGGGCCTGTTCCTGGGTCAGGATCTCGAGGGCTTCCGGCACCAAAACCCGGCTTTTCTTTTTCTTGGGAGGAAAGATATTGCCGAACAGCTCCTTGATGTTCAAACCCATATCTTCCACCCCGGCGGTGGAAAATATCTCGATCATGGGACCGCTCCTCTGTTCCGACACCTCTATCTCCACATAACGGCCGTCGAGCCGGCCTTCCCGGAGGTAGCGCCGGAGTTTCTCCCGCGTCGTGTCCTCCCTTCGCAACTTCTCCACCTCCCCGGCGGTTTCTTCCTTGCCGTCGTTCAACATCTCCCCTACAGTCCGTTCCACCGGTTTCGGCGGCAGCAGGACATCCAGGAGGGCCTCCTCCGCGAGGGCCGCCGCTTTCGCCCGGACCTGCTCCTGCTCCTCGGCCTTGGCCATGTTGATGGCCAGTTCCACGAGATCGCGGATCATGGACTCCACGTCCCGGCCCACATAGCCGACTTCCGTAAATTTGGACGCCTCGACCTTGAGGAAGGGGGAGTTGTCCAGTTTGGCGAGCCGACGGGCGATTTCCGTCTTCCCCACTCCCGTGGGACCGATCATGATGATATTTTTCGGCGATATCTCCTCGCCGAGTTCGGCGGAGACGTTCTGACGGCGCCAGCGGTTACGCAGGGCGATGGCGACGGCCCGTTTGGCATCCCCCTGGCCGATGATGTACTGATCCAGTTTTTCGACGATCTCCCGCGGGGTGAGGGCCTTGATTTCCGTGTCCTTTCCTTCCTCGGGGGCGATTTTCAACATTGGTTCGGCGTTAATCATTGTCTATTTCCAATTCCTCTACGGTGATGTTGTCGTTTGTGTAGATACAGATCTCCGAGGCGATCCTTACGGACTCCACGGCGATTTCCGTCGCCGAAAGTTCGGAAAAGCGCACCAGGGCCCGGGCGGCGGCCAGGGCGTAGGGGGCGCCGGAGCCGATGGCCATGACTTCGTCGTCCGATTCGATGACATCGCCGTTGCCGGAAATGAGCAAAAAGTGGTCTTTGCTCACAGCGATCATCAGTGCCTCCAGGTGTCTCAACACCCGGTCCGTGCGCCAGTCCTTGGTAAGCTCCACCGCGGCCCGGAGGAGGTTGCCGTTGTATTGATCCAGCTTCTGGTCGAAACGGTCAAAGAGGGTGAAGGCATCCGCCGTGGTGCCGGCGAAACCGACGATCACCTTGTTGTGATAAAGGCGTCGGACCTTGCGGGCGCCGTGTTTCATGATCGTGACGTCGAAGGTCACCTGCCCGTCGCCGGCGACGGTCACCAAACCGTTGCGTCGAATGGCGATGATGGTTGTCCCCCGCATTTTCATTCTTTTGCTCCTCCCCGCCCCTGCGGATGGGCCCGGTCGTATATTTCCATGAGCCGGCCGACACTGACCGCCGTGTAGCGCTGGGTCGTCGAGAGACTTTTATGACCCAGCAATTCCTGTATGCTCCGCAGATCCGCTCCCGCATCCAGAAGATGGGTGGCGAAGGAATGGCGCAGGGCATGGGGGCCGATCTTCTTTTCCATCCCCCGCAGGCGCATGTATTTGTCCAGAATCCTCTCTACGGTCCGGGGATTTATCCGCCGGCCGTTTCTGCCCTGGATCAGTGCCGTCTTCCCGTCGCTTTTCTTTCCGTCCCGGCCGGGCAGGCCGTCCAGATAACTCCGGAGCGCCGACAGGGCCGGGTTCCCTACGGGGATGATACGTTCCCGTCTCCCCTTGCCGCGGACCCTGATCAAGGACTGTGCAAAGTCCACATCCTCCCTGTTGAGGTCCGTCAGCTCCCGGAGGCGGATACCGGTGGAGTAGAAAAGCTCCAGCACGGCCCGGTCACGTCTCCCCCGGTCGTCATCCGGGAAGGGATGGTCGAGGAGAGCATGGGTTTCGTCGACAGTCAGGTGGACCGGCATGAGCCGGTCCTTCCGGGGGGCGGACAATCCCGCGGCGGGATTCTCCGCGATCCATCCCTCGCGGAGGAGATAACGGAAGAAGGTATTTAGCGCCGCAAGCTTTCTCCCCACCGACGATTTCTTCAGGCGCCGCCGGTACAGGGAGGCCAGGTACCCCCGGATTTGCAGTTGCTCCAGGGACCGCACCGGGGTGGATTCCAGATAAGACGCCTCTTCCTTCCCCGCACACAGGAAAGAATAAAAACCAGTAATATCGGAAAGGTAACTCGCTATTGTCCGGGCGGAGAGGTTCCGCTCCATCGCCAGATGGATTCCGAAATCCCGCTGCGCTGCCGCCAGGGTCTTTTCCGCTGCCATCGTTGTCTACCGTGCCGCCTACATTTTGTATTTGCCGAAGGCCTCCGGGGAAAGATTTTCGAGAAATTCCTTCAATTTTTCCTCCTTCAGCTTCTCCATGTCCGCCACATTGGCCCCGATGTCCACATTTCGGGATTTTTCGATCACCTTTTCGGCGACGAAAATCGGGGCATCCGTACGTATGGCCACGGCGATGGCATCGCTGGGACGGGCATCGACGACAAAGTGCCTTCCTTCGCCGCGCAAATGGATATTCGCAAAAAAGGTGTTGTTGCGAAGATCGTGAATTTCCACCCGGTCCACATCTACTTCCACGGTCCTCAAGATATCCTTGATCAGATCGTGGGTCATGGGCCGCGAGAAGGTAATCTTTTCCAGTTGCGTCGCGATGGCGCTGGCCTCGAAAAGTCCGATCCAGATGGGGATGGCCTTTTTTTCCTCCCGGTCCTTGAGAATCACGATCGGGGTACTGGTTATGGGGTCAATGGTCAGCCCGGCGATCTTCATTTCTATAAACATCAGCCTTTCCCTCTTTTCTCGGCTCGCCGCGAAGCGAATGCAAATATGCCGCGGTAATGCACAGGGACACCGTCTGCCCCCGCAGATCACCGGAACCGGCGAAATTCACGATTTTGTTCGTCCGTGTCCGGCCCGTCATTTCCCGACGGTCGTTTTTGCTCGCCCCCTCGACGAGGACGGATACGGGTTTACCGATCAGGGCCCGGTTCTTTTCCAGGGTGTGACGATCCTGAAGGGCCTGGAGGATCATCAACCGGCGTCTCTTTTCCTGTTCCGGCACCTTATCTGCGAATGACAGGGCCTGCGTCCCCTCCCGCTCCGAGTACATGAAAGAAAACAATCCGTCGAAGCGTACCGCTTCCATGAGCGTCAGGGTAGCCTCGAAATCCGTCTCCGTTTCCCCGGGGAACCCCACCATCACATCGGCCGTGACGGCGATATCGGGGCATCGCTTCCGCAACATTTCGATACGGCTCAGATATTCTTCCCTCGTGTAACCCCGGTTCATCCTTTCCAAGACCCTGTTCGCTCCGGCCTGGAAAGGTAAATGAATATGCTCGCAGAGCTTTTCCAGCCTTCCGAAGCAGGAGATCAGCCCGTCGCTCAGGTCTTTGGGGTGGGAAGTGGTAAAACGGATCCGCTCCAGTCCGGGAATGGCGTTGATTTTTTCCAACAGGGCGGGGAAAGAAGTCTCTTCCGCCAGACCCCGTCCGTAGGAATTGACGTTCTGGCCCAAAAGGGTGACCTCGCGAACGCCCCGGCCCACCAAAGCCTCGATTTCTCGGATAATGGCCGCCGCCGGACGGCTTCTTTCCCTGCCCCGGAGATAGGGGACCACACAATAGGCACAAAAGTTGTCGCAGCCCTGCATGATCGTGACGAAGGCCTGTAAATTCAATCTGCCGTTACCGTTCGTGACGGCGGCACAGATGTCGAGGGAGGGGATATCCTCCCGGAAAGCCGTGTCCATAACCATCCGGTATCCGTTTTTAACCCTCCCGACCAGTTCCGGCACCTCATGGAGGACGTGGGTTCCGAAAACAAGATCCACATGGGGCGCCCTTTTGAAAATTTCCCGTCCCCAATGCTGGGCGAGGCAACCACCGACGCCGATTATCAGTCCGGGATTCTTGATCTTCCGGGTGCGATAGCGCCCAAGCTGACTGACGATCTTCTGCGCCACCTTGTCGCGGATGCTGCAGGTGTTTACCAGGATGACCGCCGCGGCGCCCTCGTCTCCGGTCCGCTCGTATCCGGCTTCGGTCATAATCGTCGCCAACTGCTCGGAATCATGAACGTTCATCTGACATCCAAAAGTACGGATAAAGAACTTCTCCCCGGCCAATTTCTCCATACCCAAGAAAAAAAGTAAAGAAGTTGACTATTATAAGGACTCATCAGAGTCAACAGTTTTTTGACGCCTCTTCATCCGGTGCACCCCGACTCACCCGTTCCTGCAAAATTATCCCGGTGACAATGAGAATCAGGCCTACAAAGGAGGAGGTGCGGATCTCTTCACCGCCCACAAAGTGAATGAAAACAAGAGAAATGAAGGGAGACAGGTAGATCAGGCGGGTCACCTGCGCGGCGGTTCGGGACAAGGTCAGGGCTTTCATCCAGACGAAAAAGGTGATCCCCATCTCGAAAACGCCGATGTAAACCGCCCCGGCCAGTCCGGGCCATGCCGGTGTTCCGAGACCCGTCAGCACGGCCAGGAGCAGGGTATAGACAAACCCGAAAACAAAATTGAGAAAGAGTTTCACCCCTTCATCGCGGCGGTCATTTAGATTTGCCAGCCAATATGCCGCCCAGATGACGGAGCTGCCGACCGCCAATAGCGCCCCGGGAAGATTCGTCACCCGGAAACTCAACAGGTCACCACGGGTGGAAATGGTAAGAATCCCCAAAAAACTCAAGAGCATGGCCATCATCCGCGGCAGCGTGAGCCTTTCCCTGCCGGTGAGGGATGCCAGCAGGACCAGCATCAGGGGCCAGGTATAGTTAAGCGGTTGGGCTTCCTGCGCGGGCAGGAGGGCGTAGGCCTTAAAGAGGATCAGATAGTACAAAAAGGGATTGAGGAAACCCAGGACTAAAGAGTGAAGGTAATCGCGCCGGGAGCATTTTCCGAGGAGGGGCCATTTGCCCTGGCACCACAGCACCGTCCCCAGGGTTACGGCCGAGATCAGGGAGGCATACAGGAGCATCTCCAGGAAGGTGAGATGACGGAGGGTTATCTTGAATGCCGTGGCTACCGTTGACCAGAAAAGAACGGTGAGGATTGCATAACCGTAAGCCTGCTTTTGCCGGTCCATCGTTCGGTATTCCCCTGGGCGGCGCGGTCTGCGTCGCCGGCGGCAGGACCGCCGCTGTTCTCCATGTCTGCAGCCGCGGAAAAATATCGCCTCACCCCCGACGATTTTCTCCGGAGGAGAGAATTCCTTAGCACACCCGGACAATAATTGATAACGTTTCTGTAAAATGTCGTTAAAGAACTGAATATTCTTATGATATGACGTCTCTCCGGGTATGCCCCGGGGCGGCGGCTGGTATCGATGCGGTCTCCCTCCGGAACGTCACCGGGATTCTTTTGCCTGTCCTGTTTTCTCCTGCTGGACATTTTCCTCCAGATATGCAAAATCACATTCCGGTGTTTCGTTGTATATTTTTTCGCTACCCAGTTGGGGAAGGCGGCGCCTTGTCGTCGCACCTATGCGGACTGCTCCCCCGGAAGGAGAAGGAGAATTATGATGGAAACTGTAGATATCCTCATCACCGGCGGCCGGGTGGTGACCATGGACGAAGCGGGTACGATCCATGGGGACGGCGCCGTCGCCATCGATCGCGATGCAATCGTCGCCGTCGGCCCCTCCGAAGACCTCCAGGCCAGATTCGCCGGCCGGAAGACCATCTCCGCCCGCAACCACATCGTGATGCCGGGGCTTGTCAACGGCCATACGCACGCCGCCATGACCTGCTTTCGCGGGATTGCCGATGACATGGAACTGATGAGCTGGCTCAACGACTACATGTTGCCGGCGGAGGCACGGAATCTCTCCCCGGAACTCGTCTATTGGGGAACCATGCTTGCCTGCGCGGAGATGATCAAATCCGGGACGACCACCTTCTGCGATATGTACATTTTCGAAGACGAGGCGGCGCAGGCGGCAAAACAGGCCGGCATGAGATGCCTGGTCGGGGAAGTCCTGTATGATTTTCCGTCCGCCAACATCGCATCGCCGGCGGCCGGGATCAAGTACACCAGGAGTCTGATCGAAAAATGGTCCGGCGACCCCCTGGTGCAGATCGCCGTTCAACCCCATGCCCTCTATACCTGCGCGGATGCCCTCTTGAAGGATGCCAAAGCCCTGGCCCGCGACTGCGATGTCCCCTACGCCGTCCACTTCCTCGAAAACCAGGCCGAAGTTCGGCAACTCAACGATAAATATGGCAAAAGGGCAATTCTCCATCTGCGCGATCTGGGGTGCCTCGACGAGAAAACGGTTTTCCTGCACGGGGTGTGCATGGATGAAGAGGATATCGCGATTTGCGCCGATCATGGCTGCAAAGTCGTCCATAATCCGGAGAGCAACATGAAACTCGCCTGCGGTGTGGCGCCGGTAGCGAAAATGCTGTCCCGGGGCCTCGCTGTCGCCCTGGGAACCGACGGCTGTGCCAGCAACAACAACCTCGACATGTTTCAGGAGATGGATACGGCGGCCAAGCTGGCCAAGGTGGCGGCCCTCGACCCCACCCTCCTCCCCGCCCCGACGGTGGTCCGGATGGCCACTGCAACAGGGGCTTACACCCTGGGCATGGGTGGTCTTACCGGTGTTTTGGCGCCGGGGAAAAAGGCCGACGTAATTCTGATCAATACCCGGAAGCCCCACCTGACGCCGCTGTACAACGAGTATTCCCATCTCGTTTACGCGGTCACCGGTGCGGATGTGGAGACGGTTATCATTAACGGCAAAACCGTCATGGAAGGGCGCCGGATTCAAACCCTCGACGAGGAGGAAGCCATGAAACGGGTCAACGAACTAGCCGTGCAGATAAAAAACAGCTTTTCGTGATCGACGAGGAAAGTCCGTGCAAAATTGCCGCGCCCCCATCGACATTCTCATTAAGGGCGGCAGACTGCTGACCCTCGCCGGCGCCGAAGAGATCGTCGAAGCCCCCCTCATCGGCATCCGCGACGGCAGGATCCTGTTCATCGCCGCCGCCCACGATCCCCTGACCAGCCTCTATGCCCCGCGGGAGGTCATCGACGCCACGGGATGTTTGATCATGCCGGGACTCATAAACACCCACACCCATGTGCCCATGGTCTGTTTCCGCGGCCTGGCCGACGATCTCCCCCTGATGGACTGGCTCCGCGATCACATCTTCCCGGCGGAGATGAAATACGTCAGCCGGGAAATGGTTAGTGCCGGTGCCCTGCTGGGGATCGCGGAGATGATCCTGTCCGGAACGACCACTTTCTGTGACGGCTATTTCCACGCCGGCGCCATCGCCCGGGCGGCGTTGGCAACCGGCATGCGCTGCGTAGCCGGTATGGGGATCCTGGACGCCGACATCGACCGGGTGGACGATGCCGATGTCGCCGGGCACGTCGCCGCGGCGGAAAGATACCTGGAAAAATGGGCAGAGGAAAAGCCATTAATCACGCCGGCCCTTTTCTGTCACTCCCCTTACACCTGCTCACCCCGCACCATCCGGGCCATCAAGGATGTCGCCCGGCGTCACAACGCCCTGTTTTTGATCCATCTCTCCGAAACGTCTGAGGAAAGACTGATAATAAGCAAGCGTTACGGCACCGCCCCGGTCTTTTATCTCGAAGCGCTCGGCGTCCTCGATGCCATGACGGTGGCTGTCCATTGCAACTGGCTGGACGGGGAGGAGATTGCCTGCCTGGCAAAAAATCAGGTCAAGGTGTCCCATAATCCCCAAAGCAACATGAAGTTGGCCACCGGTGTCGGTCCCGTTCCCGCCCTCCTCGCCGCCGGGGTGACCGTCGGTCTGGGTACGGACGGCTGTGCCAGCAACAACGATCACGATATGTTCGGGGAAATGGACAGCGCCGCCAAATTGCACAAGGTATTCCATAACGATCCCCGGGTATTGTCCGCCGCCGCCGTGGTGAGAATGGCCACTGCGGACGGGGCGAAAGTCCTGGGACTAGAAGGCACGACCGGTGTCATCGCCGTGGGGAAGGAAGCGGACATCATCCTTGTCGATCTCGGCCAACCCCATCTTACCCCGATGTACAACCCCTATTCTCAGCTCGTATATGCCGCCCGGGGGGCGGATGTCCGGACCAGCATCATCGCCGGAAAGGTCGTCATGAAGGACCGCCGGCTGCGGACCCTGGATGTGGAGGCGGCGATGGATGCCGTGGAGGAGATAGCGGCAAGGATCAGGAAGGACCGCTGATGAGGGATTACCACCCCGGCCACCCCTATACAGGCGCCCCACGAGGCCGCCACGGACGTTTTTACACAACCCCCCCATGCCCGGTGTGGACATATGGAAACGTGATAACAATCGGACCCTTGCCGACATTTCACTCGCAAATGCGCTCATATGTTATTGATCTACAAATGTTTATCGTTAACGGTGCCGCTGCGGACACTGCGGAGCGCGTCCACAATTTTCATCCTGCTTTGTGACGGCACGCCGTCATGGGGGTTTCATTTAAATTTTCATGTCGGGGCGGCACCCGCGAACGATGAAAACGGTTTATGGAAATCACCCCGTTGTATTTTCTGACTAAAAATGCGGGCAACTCATTCGGAAGGAGAATTGACTATGCCAAAACAAACTTTGAAGATCATTCTCGTTGTCCTGATGCTTTCGGTTCTGTCGTCCGGCTACGCCCCCGCCGCCCCGGTGGAAGCAACCCTCTATCCGACATCGGCCCTGATCAACGAGATCCAGAAAGTGCGTCTGAAAGAGACCGACAACCGGCTCAGCCAGGCCGTGTTTATAATTCCCGGCCAGGCCGATCCGGAGACCCTGGTTACCAAGATCATCACCCCCCAGACCATGAAGGTCATGGACCAGCGCTGGCGCCAGATCACCCGCCAAGATGAAGACGCCGTGCTGGCCTTGAAAAAGGAACTCGACGGCCTCAAGAAGGAACATAACCGTCTTCAGGCCGATATCAAGGCGCTGGATACACAGCTCCAGTTCTGGCAATTGCAGACCAAGGCCCGGATGAAGACCGTCGCCGACGCCGGAAACATGTCCACCGCCATCGGCAGAAACATGAAGAAAACCATGCAGGACAAACTGGCCCTCGAACCCTTGCTGGCGGAGCTGGCAAAAAAGATCAAGGAACGCGAGGATAATCTCATCCAGACCTCCGGCAGGAAAGAGACATCCTGGGAAGTGACGGTGATCCTTGCCGGAGCCGCTACTCCCGAAGCCACACTGGCCTACGGTTATGTCATGGCCGGCTGCGGCTGGTCGTCCCTGTACCGTCTGGAGGCCCAGCCCCGGCAACAGCGGCTCCGCTTTACCTGGGACGCGGAAATTTGGCAGAGTTCCGGCCTGGATTGGCGTCATGTCAATATCCGTCTGGCGACCCTGCAACCACGGAAGACCATTGTCCCCGGCGAAATCCCGCCCTGGATCATCAAACCCCGGGAAAGATTGTTTTTCCGCCCCCAAAAAGCCGACCGTTCCGCCTTGGCGCGGGAAGCCATGACCGTGGAAGCCGCAGAGGAAAATGCCGGGGCGGCACCGACCCTGACCAGGCAAAGCGCCTTTCATGTCTGGGAGATCGGCAAGCGGAACCTGGCCGCCGGTCAACGACAGCGCATCCAGATACGGGAGGAGGAATGGCCGGTGGAGTTTCTGCACCTGGCGAGGCCTTCCCAGGGAGAAGAGGTCTATTTCCGGGGGGTGGTCAAGTTTGACGAGGACAGGGAGATTCCCGAAGGGACGGCTTTGTTCCTCATCGACGGCGCCCTGGTGGGCAAACGGCCTTTCGCGCTTACCGGTCGGGAGGGAACCGTCTTCTTCGGCACCGACCCCCTGGTCAAGGCCACGGCCGTGCTGCTAGACAAGGCGGCGGGGGAAAAAACCCTCTTTGCGGACAAGCAGACCTTCCGGTGGGAGTGGCGGATAGATGTCGTCAACGCCCGTGGTCATGCGGTGCAGGTCCGGGTCGAAGAACCCCGGCCTCAGTCCCGGGACGAGCGGATCCAAATTGTCCTGAAAAGCGAACCCGCTCCCGTCACCACCACTCCGGACACGCAGGTTTGGTTGCTCGAGGTGCCGGCGGGGGCCAAGCGGCAGTTGCTGACGTCCGTCACCCTGGAGGCGCCGAAGAATCTCCCCCTGGATATGGGCTGGCGGCGATGAAGAAAGCAGGGAGGCGCCGTCCCGCGGCGGAAACACGCTCGGCACGGCCGATGCTTTTCCCGCGGGCGGCGGCGTCATTTACGACAGGGGCTGGTCGCCGTTGAGACGCTCATAAATACGAATGTATTCGGCGATCATGGTGCCCAGGTCGTATCTCTCCCGGGCCTGCCTCATGATCCTTTTGATCTGGGCCTCCCGGACCTCCCGGGGCTTCCGGTGAAAACGGACGCTCTTGTCCAGGGCGTACCAGAGTCCGCCGGTATCGTAATCCCGGAAGAGGAAACCGTTCCCCACATCCTGGGGGGCACCGTCCTCCTTCAGGCGCAATTCCCTGATCTTGTCGTGATAGCCGCCGGTGTCCCGGTTGGTCGCCGTGGCGCCGAAAAGATTACCCACCTGATCGATCTGACCGCACGGTTCGTACAGTGAGGCCCCGAAAACATCGCTGGCGGCGGCATATCCGAGCATGGAGAGACTTTCGCTGAAGGGCTGGTAGGCGATCCGTCCCCCGGAAGAATAGGCGATACGTCCCAGGATGTCCACATGCGTGCGGTCGTTCCCCACCCCGTCGCCCACGATGGCGATCTGAACATCCGGATAGGCGTTCACGAATTCTTTTGCGATGCCCTCCAAAAGCTCGACGCCTTTTTGAAAGGGGTCGAGACGGGAAGGCCAGTAGAAAAGGATGGCACCGGGATCGATGTTCAACCCGAGGCGGCGTTGAAATTCGCGGCGATTCTCCTCCTTCGCCGCCAGGACCTCGTCGTCTACACCGTAGGTCCGCACGAGATGCGGGCAATTTTCCGGGTACATTTGGGAAGCCGGAGCATTGATGATCGCCTGGGCGGCACCGTAATGAAATTTGGCCTGCACCTCCCGGCGGACGCTGGGGGGGATGATCGGCCGGTCCAGAAAGTAGTCGTCCACCACCTCCTTAAGAAATCGTTCCCCGACGAAATTGATCACCGTGGCGTTTTTGATGGCCGTTGCCTGACAATCGATGCACTCCCGCCCCTGATCGACGGTAAAATAGAGGTTGTGGGCGTAACTCTGCCAATTCACCCCCCCGAGGTACTCCACGGGCAGGTTGGCGGTGAAGACATTGTGGACGGTGTGGAGGAGCGGCAAGCCCGTTTCCTTGGCATAGGCGGCAATGATCCCGCCGGCCATCCAGTCATGGCTGTGGAGGATGAGTTTTCCCTGATGCTGGGCCCGGACCGTCTTGATGACGTTGTTGACTATCTCCCGCTGGAATTCCGCCGCCGTGAGCAGTTGGTTGCCGGCATAGGCGCTCATACTGTCGGCAAAAACAGCGGAGCTGACCAAATGGATACGCTTCGGATCGAGCTTGTAACGCTGCTCGCGCCATTCCCATTCATCCAGATTGCACTCCCGCTGGAAGCGCCGTTTCAGGTTCAAAGTCACCAGATGGACATGGATGCCCCGTTCCGTCATCCCTTCGCAAAGGGCCGATACCACCTCTCCCTGACCGCCGCTCTTGCCGGAGATATATTTGGCCAGATCGCCCATTTCTTCCGGCAGGGGACCCGTTTCGGGAGTGATGATCAAAACCGCCGTCTTCTCCTTCCTTTTGATGATCTCGAACCGCTGGAGATCGTTGAGGAGCTGGTCTATCTTGCGGGTCAGGATATAGGTCGGCTGCGATATGGAGCCGCCGTAGGGATTGAAATAGGCGTGGACGGCATGATCCTCGCCGATACTCTCGTGGAGGAAATATACGTGATCGGAGGTGGTCAAATGCCGCCACCGGGTCATCAACTCCCCGCCTGCCTTGCGGGCATCAGCTTCCATACCTTCGATATCCTTGAATAATTCATATTGGGTCATGTTACCGAGCCAGCCGAAGGTATCACGGGTGGCGTCGGCCCAGGAAGAGGTCGCCAGCCCGTCGATATCCACAGTCGGGCACTGTACATCCTGGAAATGTGCGGCGACCTCCGTCGGGTTGGCCATGACGATGGCCGGATAGTGGGCCAGGGCGGCGGGAAGGTCCCGCCAGAATTCGAAGATGCCCCTGTCCGCCCAGATATGCTCGCCGATGTGCTCGTAATCGAAACCCAAAAGGACCGCCTCACCGTCTATACCGGCGATGTAGGAGACATACAGGTCCGGCGACAGGGGACGGTGGGGAAACCGGAAGGCCACATCATCGCTCAATTCCCGGTGGCGCGGCAGAACGATGAGGTTCGTCCCCTTGGCGCGGAAAACGGCGTTGGGAGAAATGGGGGTACCGGCGCTGTCGAACATATCGTCGCGCTTTTCGCAAAGAATGGCCCGGTATCCCATATCCGCCACGACGGCGGCGATGTTGTTGTTGTACATCAATTCGGTGTTGCGGAAGGCGGTGGGAAAGAAACCGAAAAGACGGCGTATCTTGTCGCGATGGAGAGATACCTGATCGCGGAATTCCCTTTTCGCCGGGTCCTCAAACAGGCTCGTCAGTGAGTGATAATAGGTTTCATCGAGGAACTCGATCTGTCCCCGTTCCTGACCGGCATCCACCAGCCGCTGCAGGGCCTGGATCAGGCGTGGTTCATAGTTTTCCGCCTGCTCGAGAAATACGCCGGACATGCTCATGGTGATCTTGAATTGAGGATATGCCTTCAGCAGTTCCGTAAAGAGATAGGTGGCAGGCAGATAGCACTTCTCGGCCACCTTGGTAAAGATCTCCCGGTTCTTTTCCTCCCAGAGAAACTTGTTCCGGTCCGGATGAAGCCGAAAAGGCTGGTGAAGTTGGAAATATATCGTGAGCAGCGGCATGATGATAATCTCTTTTTTTTGCTGAAGTTATATGTTTTTTTCGCCAAAAGTCAACTCCGGATCGCCCCCCGGGTTGACAGAAGATCGAAAAATGTGAAATAGGGCCGTTATGGTCGACCATACCCAGCCGCCGCGACAAGAATCCTTTGGGGCGCGCCGCGCCCGGCTCCCGGTGATGCGCTACCCTGAAGAACTGCCCATATGTCGACGGAAAGACGAAATCGTCGCTGCTGTGGAGAAACATCAGGTTTTGATCGTTACCGGCGACACGGGCACCGGTAAATCTACCCAACTGCCGAAGATGTGCCTCGACGCCGGGAGGGGGAGCCGGGGACTGATCGGCTGCACCCAGCCCCGCCGGGTGGCGGCGGTCGCCGTCGCCCGGCGGATCGCCGAAGAAATGGGCGAGGAAATAGGCGCCGCCGTGGCCTACAAGATCCGTTTCGACGAAAAGTGCGGCCCCCAGCCCCTCATCAAGGTGATGACGGACGGCATCCTTCTCCAGGAGACCCAGCACGACCGCCTGCTCCGGCGCTATGACACGATCATCGTCGATGAGGCCCACGAACGGAGTCTCAATATCGATCTTCTGCTCGGCCTGCTCCGGACGATCCTCCCCAAACGCCGGGACCTGAAGGTCATTGTCACCTCGGCCACCCTGGAAACGGAAAAGTTTGCCCGGGCCTTCAACGAGGCGCCGATAATCAATATCTCCGGGCGTCTCCACCCGGTGGAGACAAGATGGCGGCCCCTGGCCGGGGATGACGACCGGGAGGACAGCGCCTCCTATGTGGAAGGGGCGGTGGCGGCAGTGGAACGGATCGTCGCCCGTGCCGGGGAACCAGGTCCGGGAGACATCCTGATTTTTATGCCCACCGAACAGGATATCCGGGAGACCTGCGCCCTGCTCACCGGTCGTTTCGGTACAGAAAAGCTGATCCTACCCATGTTTTCCCGTCTGTCCTGGGGGGATCAGCAGCAGGTCTTCCGACCTGCGGAACGGCAGAAGATCGTCGTCGCCACCAATGTCGCGGAAACCTCTCTCACCATCCCCAATATTCGCTATGTCATCGATACGGGGCTGGCCCGTATCGCTCAGTACAATCCCCGGACCCGCACCGCCGGGCTGCCGGTCGTACCCATTTCCCGGAGCAGCGCCGATCAACGCCGGGGGCGCTGCGGTCGGGTGGGGGAAGGCGTCTGTATCCGCCTCTACGATGAGGAAAGCTATCTCTCCCGGCCCCCCTTCACCCCCCCGGAGATCATGCGTGCCAACCTGACCGGGGTAATCCTGAAAATGCTCTTTCTGAACGTCGAGGATGTCTACAATTTTCCCTTCCTCGATCCACCGTCCAAAAGACTTCTTCATGCCGCTATGGACGACCTCCGGGAACTGGGGGCGGTGGGGAGGGGCGAACCTCCCGCGCTTACCGACACCGGACGGTTCATGGCCCGCCTTCCCATAGATCCGCGCTTCGCCCGGATGATCATGGCGGCGCTTTCCCGGGGATGTGTCGAGGAGATCCTCATCATCACCGCCGCCCTGAGCATCGCCGACCCCCGGGAACGACCGCCGGAGCAAACAGACCGGGCGGCGGCGGCACATGCCCGCTTTCAGGACCCGGCGTCGGATTTCATCACCCTTCTCAACATTTGGAAACGCTACCATGAGATAGGGGAAGAGACGGGTTCACAAGGAGCGCTGCGGAGATTCTGCCGCGACAATTTTCTTTCCTGGCGACGCATGCGGGAATGGCAGGATCTCCATCGTCAGCTCCAGACCATTGTCGCCGGCGAGCTGAATCGCAACGGAAGCAACCTGGAAAACAGCCCGGACAGAACACCGGGAAACCGGGGATCCCGACCGGAAGCGCCGGACGCCTTGCCGCCGGGCCGACGGGACAGCGGGCATGACGAAAAATATGCCCTGATCCACAAGGCCGTTTTGAGCGGTTTCCTCTCCGGTATTGCCGTCCGGAAGGAAAGAAACATCTACACCGCTCCGAAAGGCCGGACGGCCATGATCTTTCCCGGCTCCACCCTCTTCAAGAAGGCAGCCCCATGGATCGTCGCCGCGGAATGGGTAGAGACCTCGAGGCTCTTCGCCCGCACGGCCGCCGCCATCGAGCCGGAATGGATCGAAGAAGTCGCCGGGCCGCTTTGCCGGACAATCTATTCCGATCCCTTCTGGAACAGGGAACGGGGCGAAGTACAGGCAAGCGCTCAGATTTCCCTCTTCGGTATCGTCATCGTGCCCCGGCGTGTGCTCTCCTATGGACGCATCGACCCCGTTCTTTCCCGAGAGATCTTCATCCGGGAGGGCATCATGGCAGAGGCATTGAAGAACGAATATCCCTTTCTCGTCCATAATGCCGGCGTAATGGCAAAGGTACGTCTCATGGAAAACAAATTGCGCCGTCATAATTGGCTCTGGAATGAAGAAGCCGTTTTTTCCTTCTATCAGCAACGGCTGCCTTTGGTTAGCGACGAACGGGCCCTGCGGAGGCATATCCGGCAGATCGGAAACGATCTCTTTCTCCATATGCAGGAAGGAGACATCCTGCTCGAACCTCCGGCAGACCGTCTCTTGCAGGACTGGCCGGACGAAGTCTGTATGCCGGGTCTCCGGGTTTCTCTGAGCTACAACTTCTCTCCCGGCAGCGAGGACGACGGCGTCACGGTCCAAATATCGCCGCCGCTGCTCGCCGCTGGAGCTGCCGACCGCCTCGAGGTCGCCGTTCCGGGCCTGCGGCGGGAAGCAGTCCGGGAACTGCTCCGCGTTCTCCCCAAGTCTTTCCGGCGCCGTCTTCCCCCGCTGGCGGAACTTACGGAAGCACTGCACCGCCGTCTGGACGGTCAGGAAGGACCTTTGCCGGCAGCGCTCCGTATCCTCCTCAAAAGGCATTATGATCTCGAGGTCCCGGCGGACCTCTGGCGGAGCGAGGAACTGCCCGTTCCCGTAAGACTGCGTTACCTTGTGACGGACGATGCCGGTCGCCGGCTCGCCAGCGGTCGCGACCTGCCGGCCCTACGCAAGCTGTTGCTTCCGGAGCTGCAAAGCACGCATCTGGAAAACGCCCGCCGGGAGTGGGAACGGGACGACATTCAGCAATGGGATTTCGGTGACCTCCCGGCAGCCATCCCTTTGGGCGCTCCGCAGCAACCCGTGGGCCATGCCTATCCGGCCCTCCGGTATGCACCGGGTGTCGTCTCCCTCCGGCTTTTCGACAACCCCGCCGCGGCCGACGCCGCCCACCGGCGCGGTGTGGCGGCCCTCTACGAAAAACACTTCGCGGCATCATGCCGTTATCTCAAAAAGAACATTCTCCCCCCGGAGAAACTCAAGGAGTTTGGGGACTTTTTCGGGGGAAGCAGGAAGCTGCAAAGGCTACTTTATGATAAAACGATACTTGATCTATTCTCTATAAATATACGTAATAAAGATTCTTTTTATAGATACGCCGAGGAGGTGAAAGGAAAGATCCTCCCCCATGGCCAGGAAGTGACGGCTCTGGCTACGCCGGTTTTGGCAGCCAAAGCGCAGGTGTCGTCCTGTCTGGAGCGTCTGGAAAAACAGTATGGTCGCCGGAAAGCGCATCGGGAATATCTGGATCTCCTGCGCGGGGAACTCAACCGGCTGGTTCCGGAAGATTTTCTCCTCCGGTATCCGGACGAGCGGATCAAGGAGCTGTCGCGTTTCCTCCGCGGCCTGATCATCCGGGCGGAAAGGGGGATGTTGAATCTCGAAAAGGCCCGGGAAAAAACCGGCGCAGTGGAAAGCTACCTGGAGCAGTGGCGGCGACTCGTCGCTGCGGAAACAGAGGCGACCACACCGGAAAGGCGACAGGCCCGGGAAGATCTTTTCTGGTTTATCGAGGAATACAAAATCTCCCTTTTCGCCCAGGAGCTGAAAACATCACAGCCCGTATCTCCCAAACGCCTCCAGGAAAAAATCGACGCCCTCCGGGAGATGCCCTGAAGAAATAACGATGGTCTTCTCCTGCTGAGTGTGGTAGAAGTGCAAACAATTCCCGTTCGCAGCCGGGCGTAAGAAAAGAAACAGATTATCGATTGGTTGAGTAAATTTTCGGGTCATCCCTGTCAACAAATATGAAAATGTCGGCAAGTAGCCGACTATTTTCACGTCTCATCGTGCCTTTCCGGTGGGCATGAGCTCAGTGTCATCAACAAGGAGTAAAGATATATGTCCCTTTCCAGCCTCTCCAAACTCAGCATTCAGGGCCAGGGTCTTCAATACAAGCTCATCATCATCCAGGGGTTGGTCTTTGTCCTCCCCTTCTGCATCCTCACCTACATCCTCTACATCAAGGAGGCATTTCAGACCATCGAGTACGTGGTGGCCTATCTATTGATTCTGCTGGTCGTTCTGGCCGGGATCATTACCCTGCGGCAGATTTTCGACCGCATCTTCAAGTTCGCCGAGCAGGCCGAAAAGGCGGCAACGGGCAGGGACTTCGCCATTTCTCGGACGACTGATTATGAAAACAAGGATGATTTGAAGGAAATCAGCGGTGCTTTTCAGACCCTGCTTGAAAAATTCGAGGAGGTCGGCGGAGAACTGGCAAAGCGGACCAGCGATCTGCTGGCCATCAAGGAACTATCGGAGACCGCCAATCGCCACCTCGATCTTTCCAGACTCATGGAATCCCTGGCCGACAAAGCCGCGGTGGTCGTCAGGGCGGCGGTCACGGCGGCATATTTCGTCGAAGGAGACGAGCCCTTCCGGATCATTACCCCCCCCGGGGTCGACCTGAAACGGGATCACGGCGATTATGTCTATGCCATGGAGTGTCAGGCAAGACTGGCCCTTCTGGATATGAAGGCCGGCATTTCCGCACCGGCGGAACAGGATTTTTCCATGCTCTCCCTGCCCGTCGTCGATGAAGACGACATCAAGGCCGTTCTCATCCTGCTCAGGAAGAAGGACAGCCCGCCCTTCCGACCCGAAGATCTCGACACCCTGGGTATCATGCTCAACACCGTGCAATCCTCCCTCAAGAATGCCGTGCTCTACCGACGTTCCGAAGAACAGCGCGCCCTTTTGAGGGAAAAGAACGACTTCCTCACCATGGAAATAGAAAAGCGGCAGGCCGTCGAGGCTTCCCTGCGGCGAACCCAGGAAAAGTGGCGCCGGTATTCCTTCATCGTCAACACCGCCAAAGAGTTCATGACCCTGATCGACAGGAATTACCGTTATGAGGCGGTGAGCAATTCATACTGCCTCGCCCACAAGAAGAGTCCGGAAGAGATCGTCGGCAAGAGCGTCAAAGAGATCTGGGGGCCGGGAAGCGCGGAAATCATCAGCCGGCATCTGGAACGCTGTTTTGCCGGCGAGGAGGTTTATTACCAGGAAAAATTCGAATTCAACCATGGCGGCGTCCGTTACTACGACGTCAACTACTACCCCTATCGCAGCCAGGATCATGCCGAGATCACCCATGCCATCGTGATCACCCATGATGTGAACGAGCATGTGCTCAACAAGATCAAGCTGGAAGAAACCGTCAAGAAGCTCCGGAAGATGAGGGACGGGATCGTCGCCACGATCTCCAGCGTCATCGAAATGAAGGACCCCTACACCGCCGGGCATCAGCATGCCGTGGCCGACATCGCCTATGCCATCGCCACGGCGATGAACCTGCCGCAGGAGCAAAGGGAGCTGGTGCGGATCAGCGCCGAGATCCACGACATCGGTAAAGTCAGTATCCCTACGGAAATCCTCAGCAAACCAAGCAAGCTGAGCGAAACGGAATGGGCGATGCTCAAATCCCATCCCGAGATGGGCAATGTGATTCTGAGCAATATCGACTTCCCTTTCCCCCTCGCCCAGATAATCTTCCAGCATCATGAACGTCTCGACGGGTCCGGTTATCCCCGGGGTCTGAAGGAAGGGGAAATCCTCCTGGAGGCAAAGATAATCGCCGTGGCCGACGTCGTCGATACCATGTCCACCCACCGTCCCTACCGACCGGCGGTAGGCATGGCGGCCGCCCGGGAGGAATTGATGAAAAACCGGGGGATCCTCTATGACGCGGCGGTTGTGGATGCCTATCTTTCCCTTCCGGAGGGCCGATTCGCCTTTTGAGCGGCGCTCCCGGTCACCCGCAACCGGTGATCCGCCTGCTCCTGCCCCTGTGTGCGAATCCTTGTCCCTTTTCCTCAGGAATACTGGCGCAGATAGCGGCGGATATACTTTTCGACGGCGGCCCGGGGCTGAAAGATACCGAAATGGCCCTCGCAGAGGATGTCCGCATGCAACTCCAGGAGTCTTTCCATGGATGAACGCCACCGGTGGAGATCGGATCGGAAGGCCGGCAAAAAAGGGCCGTGGATGTCCTGACCGAAGAGGATCCGCTGTTCGCCCCGATCCAGATAGAGGCAAATGGAGCCGGGGGTGTGACCGGGGGTGTGGAGCCAGTGGAGCTCCGTGTTTCCGACCTTCCATACCCCCTCCGGACCGGACAACTTCTCGTCGATGGCCAGCGGAGGAAAGTCTGTTTCATACCAGTTGGCCGCGGTCATGACAGCGTCGCCACTCTCGACGGCTGCCGCGTCTTCCTCATGAATGGCGATCCGGCACGAGAATTCCCGCCGAAAATAGGCGGCGGCGCCGATATGATCGATGTGACAATGGGTCAGCACCAACAGGGCGATCTTCCCGGGCTCCAAACCGACTTCACGGATGTTGTTTTCCAGCATCCGGGCGCTCCGCCCGGCGCCGGCATCGATCATCACCAGTTCCCCGCCGCCGTCGACGATAAAGACCGTTGCGTCTTCCGACCGGGAAATGTTCGGTCCCCCGACCAGATATACCCCCGGGGCGATAACTTCCCCTGTTCCCATCTTACCTACCTCCTCAAAGGTTCTGTGTGCGCAGCGAGCCGACAAGCTCCCCGATCCGCCCGATGCCATGCCTTTCCAGATACGCTTCGATCCCGGCAATGATCTCCAGCGCCGCCTGCGGGTTGATGAAGTTTGCCGTACCCACCTGGACGGCAACCGCGCCGGCGATGATGAACTCCAGGGCATCCGCGGCCGTCGCGATGCCGCCGATGCCGATGACGGGGATCCGAACCGCCCGCGCCGTCTGCCAGACCATTCTCAGGGCCACGGGTTTGATGGCCGGCCCGGATAAACCGCCCGTGATGTTGTACAGATGGGGGACCCTTCTCTCCACGTCCACGGACATCCCGATCAGGGTGTTGATGAGCGAAATCCCGTCCGCCCCGGCGGCTTCCGCGGCTCTGGCCATGACGGTGATATCCGTGACATTCGGAGAAAGCTTGATGATCAGGGGCAGATCGGTCACCCTCCTCACCCCGGCAGTCACTTCCGCGACCATATCCGGGTCGGTCCCGAAGGCGACGCCGCCTCTTTTCACATTGGGGCAGGAGACATTTATCTCGAGGGCGTGGACCCCCGGCGCCGCCGTCAGGAGTTCGCTCACCCGCAGATATTCCTCCACCGTTTCCCCGTAAACGTTGGCAATTACGGCCACATCGAAATCTCTCAGGAAAGGCAGCTTCCCGGCGATAAAGTTTCTCACGCCGATGTTCTGCAATCCGATGGCATTGAGCATCCCGGCGGGGGTTTCCATGATCCGCGGCGCCGGATTTCCCAAACGGGGCTGCAACGACAATCCCTTGACGACGATGGCCCCCAGGCGGTTCAGATCCACACGGGAGGCATATTCCTCGCCGTAACCAAAGGTCCCCGATGCCGTCATGACGGGGTTTTTCAGGGCGAGGGACCCGATAACGACCTTCATCCCGCCGGCGGAACCGTTGCCGGAAGGTCCTGTTTTCTTGTCCTGTCTCTTTTCCATCGATCTTTGGGCCTCGCTCTTTACATACCGCCGGATAGCGGGGCGCCGGTCACAACGCCTCCCAGCAAATCTCACGCAGATCGAAGACCGGTCCATCCCGGCATACGGTCTTCTTGACGATCTTGTTGCGGCGCGTCACCGTCGAAATGGCGCAGCCGAGACAGGCTCCGAGCCCACAGGCCATCCTGGCCTCCATCGAGACCTGACAGGGAATACCGGCGGGGAGACAGGCGGCCAGGGACCTGAGCATCCCCGGAGGGCCGCAGACATACAGACTCGTGACCCGCGGATTCCAACCCGCGGCGAGCCCCGGGAGCATGTCCGTCACCAGCCCGCAGGTCCCCAGGGTACCGTCATCGGTGGCGATATGGAAGTGTCCACCGATCTCCTCCAGCCGCTCCAGACCGACAAAATCATCGCTGCTTTTCGCCCCCAGACAAAACGTCATCCCCTTTTCACGGCCCATTGTTTGCTGCAGAAACTCCGCCAGAAAACTGATCGGGGCGATTCCCATACCACCGGCGATCAAGACATGATTCCTGACCGCCCTGCCGATCCGGAAGCCGCGGCCCAGCGGCCCGAGTACCTTTACCTCCGTACCGGAGGGCATTTGGGAAAACAATTTAGTTCCCCCGCCGACGACGCGGTACAGAAGCTCCAGAACGACATGACCGCGATGACGGGTAAAGCGATAGACACTGAAGGGACGCGACAAAAGGGGTGCCGGCGCCGTCGTTCTCAGCATCACGAACTGCCCCGGGAGGGGATCGGCAAAACCCGTGGGCAGGCGTAAGGCCAGATGATAATCACCCGCCTTGAGCCGGCGGTTGTAGATGACATTTCCCGAGTTCATGTCAAAAGAATCTTTTCCCGCTCACATGACCCCGCAGTTTCCGACAGCGCCGGTCAAAAGCAGGGCGTCCTCACCGGCATCATGATAATACCCCCGGCGCCGTCCCGTTTCCTGAAACCCGAATTTTTCATACAATTTCACCGCCCGAATGTTCGACCGGCGCACCTCCAGCTGGACAGTCGCCACCCCCGACCTCCGGAGGGACTGCAGAAGGTGCCGGAGCAGCCGGCCGGCGATGCCGCGCCCTCGGTACGCATCCTTCACGGCCAGACGGTGCAGTTGCCCCTCGTCACCAACGATCCAGTAATTTATGTATCCCACCGGCGCCGCCCTTAAACCGTCGCCGGCGATCACGGCCACATCGGTCCGGGCCAGGGTATTCGCCAGCTCCTGTTCCCAGACGGCCGCGGTATACGGCTCCCCGAAACATTCTTTCTCCAATTCCGCCAGGATGGCGATGTCTCCCCTTTCCATGGGACGGATCCGGATCTCCTCAAAAGGCATGGAGCAGCTCGATAACGACCAGCGAGGCCAGGACCAGGGCACAAAAGACAGGTCCCAACCGGCGGAATTTAATGGTGTTCAGAGAAACGGCAATGAGGACCACGGGGATGAGTACGTACATGAGCTGCAAGGCCCGAAGCGCACGGGCGGGCAAGAGGGGAAAGAGCGCTCCGACCAGAACGATCCCGGCGGCCGAGGCGAGAAACAAAAAGGACACATAGGCGGCGAGGGTCCGGAGGACAGCCTGGTGGTGCTGCCGGCGTATCGCTTTGACATCGCCGGCAGCCGCCGCTCTGAGGGCGTTTTCGGAAAGGGTTTCGTTCCCCCGGATGAGAGCGGCGTCCAATTTTGTTGTTAGATAACCCATCGGAATCATGGATAAAAAGGCAAAGGCCGTCAGTTCCTGACGCCGGGTGGTAAGTTCCACGTCGGCCAGGAGGAGCGAAGTAACGATGACGATGGCGAGCAGAGAATCGTTGGGAGGCACATAAATACCGATCTGCTGTTTATCGATCCACAACAGTTCCAGAAACGCCCCGACGATCAAACCGGTCCGGATGTCGCCCAGGGCCCATCCCGCCAGCGGCGCGACGACCACGGGCCGGGAGATCATCATTTGCACACAGGTGCGGTCCAAGCACAAAAACCCGCCGACGATGGACACAGCCGTCATTTCCAAAAACATATGCTTTTCGTCCGCTCGACGCTATAGAAGCGGTTTAAGCAGCTCCGCAATACTGACGGGACGTTCTCTGGGTACACGCCTCACCTCGATGTTCACCCCCCGCTGCAGGAGGCTGCGGATACTGTCCAGGTCCTCGTCACTCAATAAAACGCAGGCCGACAGCTTGTGACGGCATTCTTCATTGTAGATGTTGCCGATATTGATCTTATCGAAAACAAAGCCGAGGGCATAGGCGCGGAGGGCGTCCCAGATGTTAGAAAACAGAACGATCGTTCTTGTTCCGCCGGGTGCCTCCTTGATCGCGTCCCGGACAAAATCCTCGACCCCTTTGATCTTCACTTCCACCTCGCTGGGAACCGCCATCTTGATGACCGTCTCCCGGAAGAAATCGCTGGCGACTTCATCATCGACCACAATAATCTGGGAAGCTTTCAGAAAGGGAATCCATGCCTCGAGGATCTGTCCGTGGACGAGGCGATTATCCACCCTGACGAGGACGTAGTTCATAAACTCAGGCGCCGATCTTCTTGTTGAGTATCTCGCTGGCCAAATATATGTTTTTTATCCCGTATTCCTTGATGAAATTGGCGAATTCCCGGAGGCTCATATCGCTCCGGGCATCACTGAGTTTGAGGAGCATGGGCAGGTTGACGCCGGTAATTACCTCGACCTTTCCCTCTTTGAGAAAGGAAAGGGAGATGTTGGACGGTGTTCCCCCGAAGAGATCGGTCAAGATGATCACCCCTTTACCCTGGTCGAGTCTTTTTATGGCCGTACTGATCTCCTTCTTTATGTCTTCCATCCCCTTGGTTTGATCCACGGAAATATGGGCCACCCCCTTCAAGTTGCCTTTGATCAGTTCCGCGGCCTTAATCAATTCATGCCCCAGTTCCCCGTGGGTGGTAATCAGCACTCCGATCATATCGCTCTTTACCTCGACGCTCGTTAATGGGCGGTACGCTAATGGATTGACGGGGAATTGTCAAGGCCTTATAAACCGGTCTCAAGAAGTGTCGCCGTTCCGGTTCCGACGTCAGCCGCCCACCCCGCACGTCGCCGCACCGGGTGAGGGCTTCCCGCCGACGATCGTCCGTCGGTTGCAATCCGCTGTCAAGAATATACGGCGTCGCCCTCTTTTCAGTTCCTTTCCATGCGCGGGGGCCCTTTGGGACGGTGCGGAAAAGGCGGCCACGGCACGCTTGACAAAAGGGATCGGAATGGATATAGATAAATCAAACGAGGCATCTGCGATGTGCGTTACGTGTTATGTCGCTGGAATCGAACACGATAAGCCTGACAGGGTCTTAGTGGTGATTGCCACCCGGAGAAGACCAACCAATTGGAGACGTGACTCCAGCCTGCAATCGGACGGCATATGCGGACCTCGTTTTCTTTTTTCCGATAGTAATGTCTCAAAAGCCGATAATCACTAGCATTTATATTCCCATCCCCGGGCAGACGGGGAGGGATTGAAAGTCGGATCGGTGTTTTCATCCCCGTTCCGAAGTCCGTCTCTCGACAGCGTATCCTGATCCTTTCAAGGTGTTGAGTGTCAAGCAATAGGCGTTGGCCCCTTCCCGAATGATATCTTCACCCCCACAGGTAAATAAAGCCGCCGTGATTGCCGTCGTTGCCCTTTCGGGAATCTGGGGTTACAACTGGGTGGTCATGAAGGAATGTCTGCATTACGCTTCGCCCTTTGATTTCGCAGCCCTGCGCACCTCCATCGGGGCGGCGAGCCTCTTCCTCGTCCTCCTCGTGCAGGGAAAGCCGTTGAAACCGAAGGAATTATTTATGACCCTCTCCCTGGGTCTCCTTTCCACCACCGGCTGCATCGGTCTGGTTACCCTGGCCCTTTACTACGGCGCCGTGGGGAAAACCGCCATCCTCGTGTATATTATGCCCTTTTGGGTGCTGATCCTTGCCTGGCCCCTCCTGGCGGAACGTCTTGCCGGGGCGCAATGGCTCGCCGTTATCCTCGCCTTTGCCGGTCTCATGGTCATCCTCGAACCCGGGAAGCTGCGCTCCGGAACGATCGGCAATATCCTCGCCGTGGCTTCGGGAATCGCCTGGGCAGGAAGCGCCGTCCTGACAAAGTTCATGTGGAAGAAATATTCCCTCGAGCTTATTTCCCTTACGGCCTGGCAGATGTTCCTCGGCTCCCTCCCCCTGATCCTCATTGCCCGACTCGTTCCCGGTCCACCGGTGCAATGGACGCCCTATTTTATCGCCGGTCTCACTTTCAGTTCGGTGATCAGTCAGGCCCTGGCCCTGCTGCTGTGGTTTTACCTGCTCAAGGCTCTCCCGGCGGGCATGGCCAGTATGGCGACGCTGGCGACGCCCGTGATCGGTATGATCGCCGCCGCCATCGAGCTCGGGGAACGCCCGACGCCCTGGGAAGGGATGGGGATGCTGCTCATACTGACGGGTTTGACCATCCTGAGCCTGCAAGGAGTGCTTCGCTATCGGGAGTTGAAATCACTGATCAGCCCAAATAACAAAACTTTATAAAGGAGGTACAAGCATGGATAAAAATCTTCTCGACAACATTGAAGAAATTCTCCTCATGGGACCGGGTCCATCCTGTGTCCCCCCCGCCGTTTACCGGGCCCTGGCCCGGCCGACGCTGGGCCATCTGGACCCTTATTTCCTGTCGATCATGGATGAACTGAAGCTCCTGCTGCAGAGGATCATGAAAACGGAAAACAACCTCACCGTGCCGGTATCGGGAACCGGTTCCGCCGGGATGGAGGCCTGTTTCGTCAACCTTGTGGAACCGGGTGACCGGGTACTGGTATTGATCAACGGGGTCTTCGGCATGCGGATGCGGGAGGTCGCCCTCCGGCTCGGAGCGGAGGTCGATGTCATCGAATTTCCCTGGGGGACACCGGTACAAACGGCGGCCGTGTCGTCGCGGCTGCGGGAAAGGGATTATCGGCTCCTGGCGGTGGTCCATGGGGAAACCTCCACCGGGGTGTGCAACCCCGTAGCCGAGATCGGCGCCCTCGACAAAAACGAAGATTGTCTCTTCCTCGTCGATGCGGTGACCAGCCTGGGCGGGATCGAGGTGAATATGGACGCCTGGGGAATCGACGCCCTCTACAGCGGCACGCAGAAATGCCTTTCCTGTCCCCCCGGTCTCTCCCCCCTCTCCTTTTCCGAAAAGGCGGTGTCCAGACTGAATCACCGCCGCAACAAAGTCCCGAACTGGTATCTCGATCTCTCCATGATCATCAATTATTGGGGGAAAAGCAGGGTCTATCACCACACCGCCCCGGTGAACATGCTTTATGCCCTCTACCAGTCCCTGCAGTTGATCATCGCCGAGGGTATGGAAGGAGTCTTCTCGCGTCACCGCCGCAATCACGAGCTGCTGGTCCGGGGCATAGAGGATTTGGGATTGAAAATGCTGGTGGAGAAACCTTTCCGCCTGCCCATGTTGAACACGGTGCTCTGTCCGGAAGGGATAGACGAGGCGGCGGTGCGCCGGCGGCTGCGCAGCGATCACCGGATCGAAATAGGAGGCGGGCTCGGACCCTTGGCGGGCAAGATCTGGCGTATCGGCCTGATGGGCCATACGGCGTCGGAAGAAAACGTCCATCGTTTCCTCCAAGCCCTGAAAACAGTGTTATAGAAGCTCAGGAGGCGACGGCGGCGCTTTCCTTGATGAGCATCGTGGCGGGATCGAGGATCAGTACCGGCCGTGGGGAAGGGATCTGGCTGCTCTTGAGGTCCCGGATATGCATTTCATTACCCTCGGTCACCAGGAGGAGCGCCACATCGAACAGTTCATCCGCCGGCAGGAGCGGCTTGGGAACCCCGTCCTCATCCGCCTTTACCTGCCGGTGGACGTGCACGGTAAACCAGGCCCGCAGTCCCAGCTCCTCTACCATCGCCTTCATCTCCCGGAGGACTGGTTCCGCACCGTCATCACAGATCAAACCGTCCATAATGATCGCTTCGGGCCGGAATATCCCCTGTTCCGTGAGGTCGTTGAGGCGCTCCCGGAGCCGGGGGACGCTGAAACCCTCTACCTTGAAGGTCATGATAAAACGAAGGGGCAGGATCTCCTCCCAGAGTGTCCGGATCTGACCTACCTGATACTGAACGGCGAGGTGGTGAAACAGTTCCCGGTACCACACATCCACCTTCTGCACCGGGTCCTGAAGGCTTACATGAAGAACCCGTTTGCCCCGGAGCATCGTGTTGAGGGCGAACTGCACCAGCAGTGCCGTTTTTCCCACCCCGGCCCGGGCCAGCACGGCACCGAACCCCCCTTCGGGAATGATGTCGTCATGCTCATATCCCATCTGACGGAGGGGACTTCTTGAAATAAGGTCCTTTTTCAGCATTTTGATCCTCCTGCCTTTGAGTTCGATTACCACCGCCATGGATTTGTCAAGCGGCATGCTTCTTCCGGGCCGCAATCTCTTCGGCGATTTTTTCCGCAATCGCGGCGGGCACCTGGCGGTAAAGGGAAAATTCCATGGTAAACTGCGCCTTGCCCTGTGTCGCCGATCTCAGTACCGTAGAAAACCCGAACATCTCCGCCAGCGGTACTTGAGCTTCCACGATGCACATCGCCCCTTCATCCTGGGCGCCGACGATCATGCCCCGGCGTTGATTGAGGAGCCCCATGACCGGGCCCTGAAATTCCGTAGGCGCTTCGACGACCACTTTCATTATCGGTTCGTGAACAACGGGACGGGCCCGGAGATAAGCGTCACGGAAAGCACCCCGGGCAGCGGCCTGAAATGCCATGTCGGAGGAATCTACGGCATGGTAGGCGCCGTCGTTGATTACCACCTTGATACCCGTAATGGGGAACTCGAGCTTGGGACCTTTTTCCAGGGACTGGCGGAAGCCCTTTTCGCAGGCCGGGATATACTGGGTGGGAATGGCGCCGCCGGTTATTTTGTTCTCAAAGATGAAATCCCCCTCGGCGGTGGGTTCGATATAGCCGGCGATTCGGCCGTACTGTCCGGCGCCGCCGGTCTGCTTCTTGTGAATGTAATTGAAATCGGCCCGCCGGGTGATCGTTTCCCGGTATGCGACCCGGGGATTGCCCGTGGAGACCTCCGCACCGTATTCCCGCCGCATCCGCTCCACATAAACCTCAAGGTGCAGCTCCCCCATGCCGGCAATGATCGTTTCATTGGTCTCTTCGTCCACATGGCACTTAAAGGTCGGATCTTCCTTGGTAAAACGGGACAGGGCCTTGGACATGTTGATCTGGGCCTTGTTGTCTTTGGGAACGATGGCCAGGGAGATGACCGGCGCCGGCACATACATGGAGGTCATGGCCAGGTTCAGTCCCGGCGAGACGAAGGTGTCTCCCGACGCGCACTCGACACCGAAAAGGGCGCCGATGTAGCCCGCCGGGATGACCTCGATGTCTTCCATCTGGTCGGCGTGCATCCTTGCCAGGCGTCCCACCTTGATCTTTTTTCCCGACCGGACATTGACGATTGTCGTGCCCCTGGCGATGGTACCCTGATAAACGCGGATATAGGTGAGCTGTCCGTACGGGCCGTCTTCGAGTTTGAAGGCCAGGGCCACGACGGGTTCATCGGGAGCGCTTTTCAGGATCACCGGCGCCTCGTTTTCGTCGAGGTTCAGGGCGGTGTTCTCCACGTCCGCCGGACAGGGAAGGAGGCTCGTCACGGCATCGAGCAGTTTTTGTACCCCTTTGTTTTTATAAGCCGATCCCATGACAACCGGCGTCAGCTTTCGTTTCAGGGTGCCCCTCCGCAGCGCGGCCAACACCAGCGCCGGGGTGATCTCTCTGTCTTCGAGGATGGCCTCGGTCAATTCATCGGAGTACATGGAGGCCTGGTCGATCATTTCCTCCCGGAGCCGCTGCGCCTCACCGGACAGCGCGGCGGGAATTTCCCCGTACCGCAGCTCTTCACCATGCGCCCCCTCGAAATATACGGCTCTCATCTCGATAAGATCCACAACCCCCTGAAAATCGGATTCCAGACCGATGGGCATTTGCAACGCCACGGCATTGTGGCCCAGTTTACTCCGCAACTGCTCGATGACCCGGACCGGGTTTGCCCCGCTGCGGTCGCACTTGTTTATGAAGGCGATGCAGGGAACGTGATATCTCTTCATCTGCTGATCCACGGTAATGGACTGGGACTGGACCCCGCCTACGGAGCAAAGGACCAGCACCGCTCCATCCAGAACCCGGAGGGATCTTTCCACCTCGATGGTAAAATCCACATGTCCGGGGGTATCGATGATATTCACTTCATGGCCGTTCCACTCACAGTAGGTTGCCGCCGAGGCGATGGTGATCCCCCGTTCCTTTTCCAGTTCCATGGAATCCATGGTGGCCCCGACGCCGTCCTTTCCCTTTACTTCATGAATGGCGTGGATACGTTTTGTGTAGTAAAGTATCCGCTCGGTGAGGGTGGTCTTGCCGGAGTCGATATGGGCGCTGATGCCGATGTTTCTTACCTTCGCCAAATCCCTTTTCATTTTCGTGTTCTTCCTGTAACTTATAATTGATGAAAGTCGGAGCTTCTATTTGAGTCCTGATCGTTTGTCAAGAACTATTTTTCAAGAGGATCGGCAGGCATTGATCTTTCCCTGCCGCAGGCTGCCCGCGCCGTGGCGGCGGCACCGGCGCCGCCGAAAAAATCAGGTCGATACGGTTGAAGTACTTGACATAAGTTGATAAAAGGGATTTGTTGCCGCAACGGCAATGCCGGGAGACAATGAACAAATTATGCCTTCGCTACGTTCCACATCCGAATATCACCGTCGGGATCTGAAGACCCTGGGCTGGGAGATGACCCTGTGCAACCTCCTGGCGGCTCCGGACAGCCCATGCCGCGCCATCCCCGGCATCTCCGCTTCCTATGGAGAGCTCCTGGCCGATTATCTCAGGCAATTCATACCTTTCTCGAAGGTATCCCACCTCGTCGAGGTCGGCGGCGGCTACGGCCTGCTCATGAAAGATCTACTGTGTTGCCATCCCTTCCCCCGGGTTACGATGATCGATATCTCATCCCGGCTCCTGGCACATCAGCAGGCGAGATTGAAACATTATCCAACGCCGATATCCTTTCGGGAGGAAGACTTTCTGGACACTCCCCCGGAGTTGCTCCGCGGCGCCGACTTGGTGATCCTCAATGAAAACATCGGGGATTTCCCGACCCTCAGCGATCTCGACAGGGAGCGCCTCCGGAACTGCAGCGAACACGATTACGGCATGCCGGGCACTGTTCGTGCCTTTTTCGAGGAATACCGTCTGCCGCTTCCCGACTCAGGGACATTCCATTTTAACATCGGGGCGTTGCAGGCGCTGGAAAAGCTTTGCCGCGCCGATGTCCCCTATATCTTTCTTTCCGAACACAGTTGCGAGGCTACCGTCCCCGCGGAGTACCGGGATATGATCCGTGTTTCTTCCCCCGGTGATCCCGAATGTATCCACCTCATGGGCCACGACGAGTTCACGATCCGGTTTTCTTATCTGGAACAGATGGCCGATCGTTTTGGTTACCGGATCAAAAGGGGTCCGGTCGCGGATTTCATCCCCTTCCGGATGACCCCACGGGTCAGGGCCATCCTCAAGGCACCCAGCCCCTGGCGGGATGAAGACGAGATCGTCCGTTATTTCCTCGCCGATCTCTTCAAGTACGAATATTTGCTGCTGTGTAAAGATAAAGATGTGGTCACCGCCCGTAAAGGCGATGTGTCCTGCCGCCGGTGCGGCAAGTGCTGTCTCGCCGACTTCGCTGCCTATGTCAAAGAGGAAGACCTGCAGCGCTGGGAGCGGGAAGGAAGAAAGGACATCTTGAGCGTGATCGATCGTGAGCATGCCGTCTGGGCGGGAGACCATCTCATCTCCGCCGCCGACGGCCGGTATCTGCACGGCTGCCCCTTCCTCGTCTGGGAGGGCGGGCACACCGCCTGCGGCATCTATGCGACCCGTCCGGCGGTCTGCAGGAATTTCCTTCCCGCATCCGCGGAGATCTGCCCGCAATGGCGGCCTGGTGATCCGGGATGACGGCATTTACATTGCAATATTTCGAGAGTTGTATTATTACGGGGACCGGGAAAAGCGATGGTCAAGGATTGGGAAGGAGTATTTATCATGCTGCGACATATCGTCTTGATGAAGTTCAAGGAGGGGGTAGAGGAAGTCCGGGTGTCGGAGATGGCCGCGGCCCTGGGATCCCTGCCGCCGAAAATAGCCGCCATCAAAGGCTTTGAGTTCGGCCGGGACATCGTCAAATCCGAACGTTCCTATGATTTTGCCCTCGTGGCAAGTTTCGAGAATCCGGACGCCTTGAAGGAGTACCAGGTTCATCCCGAGCATGTTCCTGTTTTACAACTGGTGAGAAGTATTTGCGATTCCCTTGTCGTGGCCGATTTCATCTGGCCTTGATCACAATTCGTTAATAAAGGAGGTAGACAGTCATGACCGCTCCGGTAAAATTGTATTCCCTAAGTACGTGCAGTCATTGCAAGGCAACGAAAAAATTCCTCAACGATTGCAATATCGCCTATGACTTCACCGACGTGGATCGCCTCTCCGGCGACGAAAAGCAACTGGTGATCAACGAGGTCGTAAAATACAACCCGAACCGTTCCTTTCCCACCATAATCATCGGCGACAAGGTTATCGTCGGGTTCAACGAAAAAGCCATCCGGGAGGCGCTGGGAATCTGATGGACGCCGCGCAACTTTATGAAACGCTGAAGAAGACTCAGGAGCCGAAGGGATTTCACTTCAATCGCGACAAGTCCTGGGTTCTGGAAATCCTCGGCGATCTGCTGGTCAACAGAGAGCGTTACGGTTATATGTCCTGTCCCTGCCGGCTCGCTTCGGGGAACCGTGAGCAGGACCGGGACATCATCTGCCCCTGTGCCTACCGGGAAGCGGACGTCAAGGAATACGGGAGTTGTTACTGTAATCTCTACGTCTCCCGGGAGTGGAATGAAGACCTGATCGAACATGTATATGTTCCGGAGCGGCGTCCTCCCGAAAAGACAAACTGACGGCCATGAAGACAAAAAAGCCGATACTTGTCGCGGGTAATCTCCCGGGCGAGGTGCTGGATTATCTCCGGGAAGACTTCGAGGTTGTCTATCATGCCCAGGACCGACCTCTGCCCCGGGAAAGGCTACTGCGCTCCCTCCCCGACAAGACCGGCCTTTTGTCCATGATCACCGACCGCATCGACGAGGAGGTCTTCGACCGGGCCCCGCACCTCGTCATGGTCGCCAATATGGCTGTCGGCTACAACAATATCGACGTCGCGGCGGCAACCCGGCGCGGTATCCTCGTCTCCAACACCCCGGGGGTCCTGACGGAAACAACGGCCGACCTGGCCTTCGCTCTGCTTTTGGCCGCAGCCAGACGGGTCATCGAGGGCGACCGGATGGTCCGGTCGGGGAGGTTCAAGTTCTGGGCGCCCTTTCACTTTCTGGGCCGGGAGGTCGCGGGGAAGACCCTGGGAATCATCGGCATGGGCCGGATCGGCCGGGCCGTGGCACGCCGGGCGCGGGGCTTCGGAATGACCGTGGTCTATTACAGCCGGTCGCCCCTGAAAAAGTCACTGGAAAAGAGACTTCATGCCACCTTTCTGCCCCTGGAGGCTTTACTCCGTGAAGCCGATTACGTATCGCTTCATGTCCCCCTCTCCGCGGAGACGACACATCTTATCGGCAGCGCCGAATTGGCCCTGATGAAACCGACGGCGTTTCTCATCAATACCTCCCGCGGTCCCGTGGTGGATGAGGAGGCCCTTTTGGCAGCTCTTCGACAGGGCGTCATCGCCGGAGCGGGAATCGACGTTTATGAGCACGAGCCGGCGGTTACCGCCGGTCTGGAAAAGATCGCGTCGGCGGTCCTCCTCCCCCATGTGGGCAGCGCCACCCTGGAAACAAGGACCAGAATGGCCTGGATGGCCGCAGAAAACCTGCGCACGGGGCTCCGGGGGGAAAGGCCCCCGCACCTCGTCAATCCCCAAGTCTGGAGAAAAAAGAAAAGAAACAGCTGATGCCTTTCACCTTTTCAAACCTGGAAATACCTGGAGTGATCCTCGTCTCGTACCGGTCGTTCCGCGACGACCGGGGCTTTTTTGCCGAAACCTACAAAGCATCCGATTTCATCACGGCCGGCATCAAAGAAAATTTCGTTCAGGATAATTTATCCCGCTCCCGTCACGGGGCGGTGCGGGGTCTGCATTATCAGCTCGACCCCATGGCGCAGGGAAAGCTCGTCATGGTAGTGCAAGGGGAAATATTCGACGTAGCCGTCGATGTCCGCCGTGGTTCCCCGAGCTTCGGCCGTTGGGTGGGCCGGAAGCTTACGGCGCAGGAGGGGACGATGCTCTATATCCCTCCGGGATTCGCCCACGGCTTTTCCGTGTTGAGCCGGGAGGCGATCGTTTCCTATAAGGTCACCCGGGAGTATGCCGCCGCCCTGGACCGGGGGATCATCTTCAACGATCCCGATCTCGCGATTCCCTGGTCGGTGGAAGAGCCGCTGCTTTCGCCCAAAGACGCCCTCTGGCCGCGCCTGCGCGACGCCGATCTCAATTATGTCTATTGATCATCGCTCGTGGACGGTTGGGTGGTTGACGATATTTTATGACCGTCCATATGCCCGTCGGCGGGAACAACGATAGAAGCCGATATTGCGGATAATTGCCGACTATTACGTCTGAATTCCGGGAGGGGTGAGACTATGGAAAATCGTATTCGGGGGAAAAGGGCGCTCATAACCGGGGCCAGTGCGGGCATCGGCAAGGCCTGTGCGGAACGACTCGCCGCCGCCGGGGTGCATCTGCTCCTGGCCGCCCGGCGCTTCGACCGGATCAGGGAACTCCAGGTGCAGCTCACTAAAGACCATCCGGTGCAGGTCGATATCTTTACCCTCGACGTCCGGGATCGCAAAGCGGTGAAAGAGTTTGTTTCCGGACTGACGGCGAGGAGTCTCCTGCCCGACATCCTGATCAACAACGCCGGTCTGGCTGCGGGTCTGAACAGTCTGCACGAGGGGGACTTCGATGACTGGGACCGGATGATCGACACCAACGTCAAGGGTTTGCTGAACGTTTCCCGCTACCTCATCCCCCTGATGATCGGCGCCGGTCGCGGTCATATCGTCAATGTGGGCAGTATCGCCGGCTATCAGGTCTACCCGAAGGGAAACGTGTACAACGCCACCAAATTTGCCGTCCGGGCTCTTTCCGAGGGCATGAACATCGATCTGGCCGGCACGGGAATCCGGGTATCCATGATCTCCCCGGGGGCGGTAAACACGGAATTTTCCGAGGTCCGCTTCCACGGCGACCGGGAAGCCGCCGCCAAGGTTTATGAAGGTTATACCCCCCTTACCGCCGCGGACATCGCCGCCGCGATTTATTTCATCGTCAACGCCCCGCCCCATGTCAACGTCCAGAACATCGTCATTACCCCCACCGCCCAGCGGAACGTCTATTGTGTGGATCGACGGCAATGACTCAACGTTACCGGCAGAAATCGAGGACCGCGGCGATCGCCTCCCGGGTGTAGGTCTTGAGTCCCCAAACTCCGGCCAGGGCCACGGCGTGCTCGGCAATCCTCCCGATGTCCGTCTCGGGAATGTCGGCCTCCCCGAGGGTGACAGGCGAACCGATACCGGCAAACCAGAGACGCAGCTTCTCGATACCCAGCCGGGCCGCCTCCCCGTCGTCGACCGCGGCGACGTCGAAAACCTCCCGGGCCAGGCGGGCGAAGCGCCTTTCCTTTTCCTGTCTTTGCCATTCCATCCAGCCGGGCAGGACAATGGATAGTCCGGCACCGTGGGCGATATCGTACAGGGCGCTCAAGGAATGTTCGATCATGTGGACCGGCAGGGCGATCTGTCCCATACCCGCCGTGGTCAAGCCGTTGAAGGCCAGGGTCGCCGCCCACATCATTTCCGCCCGAGCATGATAATCACCGGGGTGGACAAGGATCTTGTCCGTGGCCTCCATGATCGTTTTTATCAGCCCCTCCACCAGCCGGTCCTGGAGCGGGCTGGCACCGGTCTCGGTATTGTTGAAATACCCTTCCAGCATGTGAGTTATGGCATCGACGGCACTGTAGGCGCTGTACTTCCTGTCGAGGCTGAACAGCACGGAAGGATCGAGGATGGACACCTTCGGCTGTACGTGGAGGGAGCGGATACTGTACTTCTGTCGTCCCTCTTCTTTGGTGATAACCGCCGCGGCGTTCATTTCCGAGGCGCTGGCGGCTACGGTCACCACGGTCAGAACCGGTAGCGCCGCCTGGACGGTCTCTTTGTAGATAAAAAAATCCCAGACGTCGTGAGCGGTCCGGGCGCCCGCGGCAATAGTCTTGGCGGTATCGATGACGCTGCCGCCCCCGACGGCGAGGACGACCTCGATTCCCTCCCGTTTCGCGATTTCGATGCCCCGGACGGCATGTGACAGCACCGGGTTGGAACGGACACCCGGAAATTCGCAAACCATCAAACCGCTTTCGTCCAGAGATGCCCTGACCTGCTCATAGACACCGTTTTTCTTGATGCTTCCCTGACCGTAAACCAGCAGGATCTTTTTCCCGAAGCGTGCCGCCTCCGGACCGATGCGCCTGATCTGGCCCTGACCGAAAATTACCTTCGTCGGGTTCTCGAAAATGAAATTTTGCATCTTCTTTTTCCTTTCCAGATTTTGTTTTTTTGAATATACTGAGGCACTTTTGTATTGTCAATAAGCTTCACGGCGCCGACAGCGGCGTTTGGCCCCACCCGCGGCGGCGAAAAATCGGCAGGCACGGCGGTTTTTAACTTCAAATCCAAATAAGGAGGGAAAGCATGAAAGCTAAGAATCACCTGGATGCACTGTTCCAACCCCGCAGCGTCGCCCTGATCGGCGCCTCTGCCACCCCGGGAAAGCTCGGCTATGACATCCTCTACAACCTCATCCACGCCGGATTTCAGGGTCCGATCTACCCCATCAACCCCAAGGCCGACGAACTCCTGGGGAGAAAGGCCTACCCGGACATCGGCGCCACCCCGGAACCCGCCGACCTGGCGGTGATCGTTATCCCGTCCCGTATGGTCATCGGGACCATTGAGAGTTGCGGTAAAATCGGGGTGAAGGCGGCCGTGGTCGTAACCGGCGGCTTCGCGGAGGCAGGCGCGGAGGGGGAGAGGCTCCAGGAGGAACTGGCCGCCGCAGCCGCCCGCTACGGCATTCGGGTGGTAGGCCCCAACTGCCAGGGCATCAACTATCCCCATCACAACCTCTGCGCATCCTGGCCGCTGCTGACCAACAAAGGCGGCATGGCCTTCATTTCACAGAGCGGGACCGTAGGGGCGGCGTTGATGGACTGGGCCAGCGAGGAGAATCTCGGGGTGAGCGTCTTCGTCAGTCTTGGAAACCGGGCGGACGTGGACGAATCGGACTGTATCCGCTATTTCGACAAAGATCCCCATACCCGGGTGATCGCCATTTATATGGAAGGGGTCAAGCGCCCCCGTTATTTCCTCGCCTCCCTGGCGGGCGCCAAAAAACCCATCGTCGTTCTGAAAGCCGGCCGCACGGCCCGGGGTCGTATCGCCGCGGAAAGCCATACCAAATCTTTGGCGGGTAGCGACGAGATCTATAACGCCATTTTCAATAAATATCGTGTGCACCGCGCGGACAACCTCGAAGAGCTGTACGACTACGCCAAAGCCCTGGCGTACATGAAAAAACCAAAGGGCCGCCGGTTGTTGAGCATCTCCAGCTCCGGCGGCGCGGCAATTCTCGGCATCGATGAGGCGGAGAAACTCGGATTTGAAAACCCCGCGCCGAGCGAAAATTTGAAGTCCCGACTGCGATCCTTTCTGCCCGCCCACTGCGGCGTCAGTAATCCCATCGATCTTACCGGCGATGCCATCTCCGACCCCAGCCTTTATTCACAGGTAATCGCCGCGGCCAAGCAGGACTTCGACACGAGTGTGGTCATTTTTGGCGACCCCATTCACGGTGCTGCGGACATCGTCACCGGCGACGGGGAACTTGTTGTCTTTTGCGGCGGCGCCGATGTGGAACGGGAGGAATCCCGGCGCATGCATGCCAAGGGTATCCCGGTCTATCCGACCCCGGAGCGGGGCATCAGGGCCCTCTACCAACTGGTATGCTTCGATCCCCCCCGCACAAAAAAGACCGTCCGGGCTGTCAAACCGGATCATTCCGGCCGAAAACCCCTGCCCCTGACCGAATCCATGGCCCTGATGGAAAAATACGGGGTGACGGCCGCGACGACATATTTCTCGTCTACGGCAAAAGAAGCGGCGGCATTAGCCAAAAAGATCGGCAGACCGGTGGCGATGAAAATCGCCTCGCCCGATGCCACCCATAAAACGGACGTCGGCGGGGTAAAGCTCAACATCGCCGGAACGGCGGCGGTACGCCAGGCCTATGATGAAATCGTGACCAACGTCAGGACGGCGCTCCCCGATGCCCGGATCGACGGTGTTACCCTGTCCCCCATGGCGGCACCGGGGGGATTGGAAGTGATCCTCGGGGTCCTTCGCGATCCCCAATACGGTCATGCCTTGATGTTCGGACTGGGGGGCATCTTCACGGAGATCTATCGTGATGTGCGCTTCTGCCTCCTGCCCGCTACCGACCGGGAATTTCTCCAGGTCATTCACAGCATCAAGGGCTATCCCCTCCTGGCGGGGGCGCGGGGGCAAAAACCACGCGACGAAAAGGCGCTGGTCGCCTTGATGAAATCCCTGGCCCGGATGGTCAAGGAAAATCAGGGTATCGAACAGATCGACCTCAATCCGGTCCTTGTCTATGAACAGGGCGCTCTCGCCGTCGATTTCCGGATCTACGGCGAGATCAAAACCAAGGAGAATTCATGAAAATCGCAGATGATCTCTACAGTTACGAATGGTCAGACTACTTTGAAAACAATTGCAACACCTACTTCATCGGCGGAAAAACCGGCGCCCTTATCGACCCGGGTTTGAAGAGATTCGTTCCCGATCTCCTGCAGCGGATGTCCGCCGACGGCTTGGAAAGTATGGACATCAGGTATGTGATCAATACCCACTCCCATCCCGACCATTTCCAGGGGTCGGAATATTTTTACGGGAAAGAGATCCGGATCGGTCTTCATCAAGACGAGATCGCCTTTCTTGCCGGAGAAGGGGGAGAGCTATACGGACTCTTCGGCCTGCCCCAGCCCCAGGGCACTGTCGATCTGGTGCTTTCTCCCGGCATCCTGACTCTTGGCGAAGAAAACTTCGAAATCTTCCATGTCCCGGGTCACTCTCCGGGATCTATCGCCCTTTACTGGCCGCGTTTGAAGGCCCTTTTCCCGGGAGATGTAATCTTCAATCAGAACGTGGGCCGGACGGATTTTCCGGGAGGAAGCGGCAGCCTTCTCAAGCAGAGCATTATAAGTCTGAGCACTTTGGATGCGGAATGGCTCCTACCGGGACATATGGAGATCATCGCCGGTAAGGAGCAGGTACGCAGGAATTTCCAGACCGTGATCCGGCAGATCTTTCCCTATATTTAAGGAAGAAGCGCCCCATGCTCACCGCCAGAAGAACGGTATTCTTTATCTCCGACAGCACGGCCATCACTGCGGAAGCTCTTGGCCAGAGCCTGCTGACCCAGTTCGACCATGTCCTTTTCGAGCAGATCACCCTGCCCTTTATCGACACTCCGACCAAGGCGGAGCGGGCGGTAAATCAGATCAACCTGGCGGCACGACAGACGGGACTCCCCCCGCTGGTCTTCAGCACCCTGATCAACCGGGATATCCGGACCACGATCATGAAGAGCCGGGGAAGCTTCTTCGATCTTTTCGAAACCTTCATCGGCCGGCTGGAAAGGGAACTCAGCATGGAGTCGTCCCACACCGTCGGCCGCTATCACAGCTTCGTCAGCAACAGCATCTACGATGTGCGCATCGATGCCGTCAATTACGCCCTCGGCAATGACGACGGTATCTCGACGAAGAATTACGACCGGGCCGACATCATTGTCGTGGGGGTATCGCGGACGGGCAAGACACCCACCTGTCTTTACCTAGGTATGCAGTTCGGCATCTATGCAGCCAACTATCCACTCACGGAAGAAGACCTGTTCGGGCGATTCGGTGAATTGCCCGGTGTTCTCAACCACTTCCGGAAGAAGCTCTACGGCCTGACCATTAATCCTGAACGTCTGCACCGTATCCGCTCGGAACGACGTCCCGCCAGCCGCTATTCCTCTTTGGGGCAATGCCGTGAAGAAGTGGCGGCGGCGGAATCCATCTTTATTTCCGAGCATATACCCTACATCAACATCACCAGCGTCTCCGTAGAGGAGATAGCGGCCATGATTATGCATGAATGTGGTCTCCAAAGGCGGGTTCTGTAATTTTTTCCTTGATTTTGTGCTTCTGTTGCCATATCAGTCGCGATGATTGTAAAAAATCATTCCGGTAAGCAAATGACCTTGAGAAGAAAACTCTATATTACCATAACCCTGACTTTTCTCACCCTGACGTTGATTCTCGTTTTTTTCTCCTATCACATCCTTATAAAAGGCATCAAAGAGATTGAATCGGAAGATGCTCGCGGCAATCTGGAAGGCGTCTTGACCATTCTGAACCAGCAACTGTCGGCCTTGGATACCAACACCCGTGACTATGCCTCCTGGGATGATATGTGCAATTTCATAGCGACCAGGAGCAGGGCCTTCCTCAAGTCCAACTTCGTCCCCGCGACGTTCAGCAATCTCAAAATCAATTTTGCTCTCATCCTCGACCGAAACGGCAATATTGTTCATACTGCGGGATTCGATCTGGAAAGCCTTAAATCGATACCGGTTGACAAGAGTGTCCTCGAGAATCGCCGGGCCATTCATGAGCGGGTCTTCTCCTCTGCGGAAGCCAAGCCGCTCCGGGGTATTATCACTTTGCCCACAGGTTTAGCCCTTTTGACTGCACATCCTATTCTTCCCAGCAATCTTCAGGGAAAACCCCACGGCCTTTTAATCATCGGCCGTTTTCTCGACCAGAGGCAGGTCACCCGGCTCGGCGAACCGTTGCGCTTGGGCGTTGCCCTTTATCGTCTCGATCGAAGCGACCTGCCGCCCGAGATCGTCTCCGCCCAAAAGCTGCTGTCTCCGGAACAGCGGCTGGCAATCAAACCCAAAAACGGTAAGGCTATCGCCGGATATGCCTTATTGACCGATATCTTCGGAAAAGACTCCCTGCTTTTGGAAACCACGGGAAACCGGGCCATCTTCAGACAGGGAATGAACACCGTTATCTATTTGGTTGCGTTCGTGATTTTCACGGCCTTGGTTTTCACCGTCGTGTTGGGCCTTATCCTGGAGAGATCCGTGATCCGGAGGATCCTCCGCATCAGTGAAGACGTAAGAGCCGTCGAAGCGGACGGCAATATGAACCTCCGCATTCAGGCGGAAGGTAACGACGAAATTGCCGGTCTCGGCAAAGATATCAACAGCATGCTGGAGAAGCTGGAAACATCGGAGGATTGTATCCGTAGAGAAGCGGAGAAATATCGGACCGTTGTTGAAGATCAAACGGAATTTATCTGCCGTTTCGATACCGACGGGATCTTGAGCTTTGTCAATGATGCCTATTACCGGTTTTTCGGCTACCGCCGCCAGTCGATGATCGGCCGGCATTTTCTCTCCTTCGTTCCCGACGACGATCGCCGAAACATATTCAAATGGCTGGAAACGCTGACCCCCACATCGCCCACGGTCTCTTACGATCATCGGGTGATATTTCCGAACGGGCAGGAATTCTGGCAACATTGGACCTGCCGGGCGATCTTCGCCGATAACGGCAGGATCTTTGAATACCAGGCCGTGGGAAGGGACATCACCGAACGTAAACAAACGGAAAACAAGCTCGCGCAACTGAACAGTCAGCTCGAGGAAGCCAACGCCCAACTGGGCCAGGCCTACGCCAAAATGAAGCAAAACCTCGATTCTCTGAGGAAGCACCTGTTCAAGGAGGAGTTTGCCTTTCTCGTGGACCGGGAGGGAAAGATTTTCGGGATCACCGAGCGGGTGCTCGAATATATGCAGCTCTCCCGCAACCAGATGCTGGAAGCCAACATGACCGATTATCTCTCTCCCCAGGACCGCCCGCAATTCAGTGAGGCCCTTCGCGATGCCTGGATCGGCATCACCAGGCAGGCGAACATCAAACTTGTCCAACCGCATGAAGAGGCGGCGGCGCAAATGTTTGAAGTCAATTTTGCCCGCCTGACCCTGGAGGGGAAACGACTCCTTTTAGTCGCCCTCAGGTGAAAGGAAGATGAAAACTTGAATAGATGTCCATTTTTATTGTATGGAGACGGGAGATAATTGACGATTCTTTTTATTTGCACCGCCAATATCGTCAGGAGTTTCCTGGCGGAGAGGATTCTGAAGGGCATGCTGCTGAAAGCCGACCGCCGGGACGTCGTTGTTTGTTCGGCGGGATTGATCGACATGCACGGCGCCCCCGGCGATCCAACGGCGGCAAAGATACTTGCCGAGCACAATTTTGACGGCCGGAATCATGTATCGAAACCTTATCAGGAAGACGACCTCCTCCAGGCGGACATGATTGTCGTCATGGAAAACTCGCAACGGGAACAGCTTTTACGGACTCATCCTCAACACGAGGGAAAGGTGCGGCTGCTGAAGACATTTTCCCGTGATTACGACGGTATCAACGGGGACATCAAGGATCCCTACCGTCTGTCTCCCTATCATTATCGGCTTTGCTTCGCCGAGATCTATACCGCCATTGTGGGCTTGTTGAAATGTATTTAGATTACTGGCAACTGAGAACATTTCCCTTTGAAAATGTCCCCGATCCGGATTTCATGTACTATTCTCCGGAACATGAAGAGGCCCTTGTCCGCCTCCTCTATGCGGTAAAACGGATGAAAGGGGCGGCCCTCCTCACCGGTGAAATCGGCAGCGGCAAGACCACGCTGAGCCGTGTCTTTATTCAGCAGTTGCCGGACGATGAATTCGATATCGGCCTGATCACCAATCCCTCCCTGAACGCCCTGGATTTCATCAAGGAGGTCCATTACCAACTGGGCATCGAGTCCAAATCCAACTCCAAAACCGATCTTCTGGTCCTGCTCAACAACCGCCTTCTGGAAAATGTAAACAACGGGCGGAGTACCCTCCTTATCATCGACGAGGCCCAGCTAATCTTTGGTGAAACTTTCGAGGAAATAAGGCTGTTGCTGAATTTTCAAATGAACGACCGCTTTCTCATGACCTTTCTTTTGATCGGCCAGCCGGAGCTGCGGGAAATGATCCGCAACTACAGGCAGCTCGATCAAAGAATAGCCATCAGGTATCACCTCAATCCTCTCTCCGAGGACGAAACCGTCAAGTATATACGCTTCCGTCTGGAGAAAGCCGGCGGGAACAGGGAGCTGTTCACGGAGAAGGCGTACGCGGCGATCTTTCAGTACTCCGCCGGTATCCCCAGGAAGATCAACAACGTGTGCGACCTGACCCTGCTGATCGGTTTCAGCCTCAAGGTCCGGGAGATCGACGAGGCCCTCGTTTCCAAGGTGGTCAAGGATTCTCTTTGAAACAACGACACATCCATATCGGGGGTCTAATGGGCACCGGCCCACATCCTCACCGTGCAATACCCTGACCCGGTTATTCCATTTTTACTTCTTCGGGAGATACACTCCGGTCGATATTCAGGATCGGATAATTTCGCAGATCGATATTCCGGGGCGGTTCGATCTTCTTTCCTTTTTCATCGACGATCAGTCTTATCGTCGGCTTCATGGGGTTGCCTTTGTTCGTGGCCGTTACCACGCCGATATTCCGGTTGTTCAGGCGGACATAGCTGCCCACGGGATAAATGGAAATCTCGTCGAGAAACGCTTTCATAATCCGGGCATCGAAGAGTCTGCTCCGTGATCCGATAAGTTCCTTAATGGATTCAGTCTGGAGAAGGGGCTTTTTGTGGGGACGATAGTGAGTCATGGCCTCATAGGAATCGCATATGCCGATAATCTTTGCAAAGTCACTGATCTCGTCCCCTTTGAGGCCACGGGGATAGCCCTGACCGTTTGTCCGTTCCTGGTGTTCATAAATCGCTCTGATCATCCCCGGATAGACGTCTTTGTATGGCGAGAGGATTTCCACTGCTGTTTCCGGGTGGCGTCGGATAACGGCTATCTCCTCGTCGGTAAGTTTACCCTCCTTTTTGAGGATCGTATCCGGTACCAAAAACATCCCGATATCGTGGAGCAAGGCGGCCAGACCGAATTCGATCAGGTCCATCTTTTCGTAACCCATGTTTCGGGCCACTTTCATTCCGTAACACAACGTGTTTACCGGTGAGGACAGGTAATAATCGTCTTCCTTCTCGTAATCGACGGTCAACTGGTAGATTCGTGAAGTCATATCTTCGGAAGAATTGAGGATATTATTGACATATACCAGTGCCTGTTCCAAGGGGAAGGATTGCCCGGCCTGCACCCTTTGGCAAACTATGGCCATATACTGTTTTGCAGCCAGATATATCCTCTCGATGCCCCGCTCCGTCGGAGACAAAGCGCCGGAGAGCCCTTTCGCCAATTCCCCATCACCCTGACTCCCTATAGCCGTTTGGTATTCTCCAGTTTTTTTCACGGCCTCTGCCGGAGCGGAGGTGATTTCCGCTTTCGCTTCATCATCATAACTATCGGTCCGGCTTCTTTCGTAGGAAAGATTTACATATTCCTCTGCTTTTAATTTGAGGATGTCGATGTCACTCAAGCGCAAAGAGTCCTTTTCTTCCTGGGAAACCTTACTGTCCGAAAGCAAAGGATGATCAAGTCCATTTCCTTCTTTTGCATTACCGAAAATCTTTGCTTTACCTTTGACTAAATCGGAAGCGCGCATGTCATTTCGTCCTTTATTACCTAATCACTTTAAATTACTAAAAAATAAATCGCTAAAGCTGACGTAGAAGGCACGATGAAAATGACGTTTGAATATTCATGAAGAAAAAAACCGCTGGGGTATTTTTCCTTTCGTAAATACTTTGATAATATAGTTTTTTATCCTCCCATGGCTTCCCTGCCCTCATCCACCGTAATTGGAGAAAATATTTACTACTTTTTTTGAAGATAATCAACGTTTTATAAAGAAAATCATCCCCGAATGCGCCCGCACGAGATAAAATTATTCACATTATTTCATTCTCAGACCTGCAACAGTATCTCTTTAGAATGTGAAGGATATCAATTGAATGCACGACAACCAGAGGCAAAGAATCCTGTTTGGCCATGCCGTTATATATTATAGCTTGACTTTAACCTGGTTTTATTGAAAAATTTCCTGGATTAACAAAGGCGCCATCGGAGGTGAAATGGAGGGTATATTCAGGCGGGTGTGGGCGGCTATTTTCCTGGTCCTGCTTACATGTTCCCTCACGGCCTGTTTTCCTTTCCTGGAAGACACCGGCATTCCCATCACGGAATACGATTTAAAGAAAATCACCCCCGAGGAAGAAGCCCGCCTCCAGAAAGAACATCAGGAACGCTTGGCGGAACTGGCCAAACTCTCCCGGGTGAAGAGCAACAGCGTCTTTACGGAAAAGCGGGGGGTGGCGGACTACATCGTGGGACCCGGCGACGTCCTCACCGTGAATTTCTGGACGATTGCCGTCGCCGGCGCCCAAACCTTCGAGGGGTTCAAGCAGATTACCTACAACGTCGAAGTCCGTCCGGACGGGAAGATCTCCTACATGTACGGCGACGATATCCCGGTGAACGGCAAGACGGTCTATGAGATCCAGGAACTGCTGCGTGCCGATCTGAAGAAATACTTCCGCAACCCCCGTCTCGAGGTCCTGGTCAAGGAGTACAAGAGCAAGACCGCCACCCTCTTCGGCCAGATCAACGTCCTGCCCACGGGCACCTCCGGTCCCGGCCGCTATCCCCTCACCGGCAAGACGACGATGATCGACCTCATCTCCAAGGCCGGCGGGGCGATCACGGGACGGAGCGATTATTCATCCCTGCCGGGCAGTGTTGCCGCCGGCCAGCAGAACGTCGCCAATGCGGACCTGAAAAATGTAGAGCTTCTGCGCAAGGGTAAGAAATACACCGTCAACCTCTACAGCGCCATGTTCTACGGTGACGAGAAACAAAACCCGGTTATCGACGACGGCGACATCATCACCGTCCCGGCCCTGCCCTTCTTCGCCGACCGCATCTATGTCATGGGTCAGGTCGCCAATGTGGGCATCTACCGGCTCCAGGACGCCCCGGACCTCCTCGCCGCCCTGGCCCAGGCCGGCAGCATCACCCCCTTGGCCGTCAAATCGGACATCAAGGTCATCAGGGAATTCCGGGAGCGGGGGGGCAAACCGATCATCCTTTCCGCCAACTACAACGATATCCTCAAACGGGGTGACCTTTCCCAAAACATCAAACTGCAAAGCGGCGATGTGGTCTATGTCCCCCGGATGTTCATCGGGGATATCAACGAATTCATCGCCAATACCACGCCCCTGCTGAATTACCTGCTCATTCCGGCGTCATATCGAGACAAATATTTCAAAGACCAGAGCGCCATGAAATGGTAACCACTGGAGAAGCCGGCGCATGCTGAAATACGATCTCAATCTCCGTGAATACTGGCGCATCATCAAGCGCCGGAAATTCATCATCATATTTACTTGCATCATCATGGGGGTTTTCAGTTTCGTCTCGGCCATCCTCAACAAACCCGCTCCCATCTACAAGACTTCCTCGACCGTCAAGGTGGAAAAGACCCAGTCGCTGATCGGTTTCGGAACCCCTTCTTCCGCGGGGGCCAATCTGGAAACCCAGACGATCATGATCAGGAGCTATTACATCCTGGAGCTGGCCGCCAAGAAGATGGGCATGATCCCGGAAACCCTTTCCTCGGAAGACGTGCGGAACAACCCGCAATACATCGGCATCATCCTCGATCTGAAAAACAAGGTAAAGGCGGAACAGGAAGGGGGGAGCGACCTCATCAATATCGAGGTCACGGCCAACGAACCGAAATTCGCCACCAATTTCGCCAACATCCTGGCGGAGGTTTACCAGCGGCAGCACACCCTGGAGCTGAACCGGCGCACCATCGAGGGCAAAAAGTTCGTCGAAAGCCAGTTCGCCGCCGCCAAGGAAAAGATGACCAAGTCGGAGGAGGCCATCAAGAAATTCCGGGAGGAAAACAAATGGACCTCCGTGGAAGCCGAATCCACCTATACCCTGGGCGAAGTGAAACGGCTCAAGACCCAGTACAATCAGGATCAGATCGTCCTGCAAAAAATCCTGATCGCCGAGCGATCCTTGAACAACGCGGAGTCTCAACCGCTGAGTTCGAAAAACAGCTTTTACTTCGAGGAGGCCTCCCCGCCCTACAAGGCCCTCAACGACAAGCTTGTGGGCTACATGGTGGATCGCGATACCCTCCTGCTCACCTATACGGAGAATTTTCCCCAGATTCAGGCCATCCGCAGTCAGGTCAACGATACCATCGCCGGGATGCGCACCCAGTTGCGCCTCCAGAAAAACAACCTGCTGGAAAATCAGCGGATCCTCAAAAACCAGATCGCCGCCCTGGAGGAGCAATTCAAGCAACTGCCGGAGAAAGGTCTGGAACTGGCCAAACTGGAGCGGGAAATGGCCATCAACCGTGAGGTTTATACCCTCCTGGAGAAGAAATACCAGGAGATCCTCATCGCCGAAGCGGAAAAGATCGAAGAAGTCAAGATCGTCAAGCCGGCCCTGGAACCCTCGGGGCCGATCAACCCGCCGAAGATCGGCAACAACGCCGCCATCGGGACCCTCATGGGCCTCATTCTCGGGGTGGTGTTCGCCTTTCTCATCGAGACCTTCGACACCTCCATCGGCGCCATCGAAGAGGTAGAGGAATTTCTCGGTGTCCATGTCCTGGGGGTCATCCCCTTTGTCAGCCCGGAAGAGGTGCGGCTGCTATTGAGTGACGAGAAGGGCAACCTGACGGTAGAAGAGTCAAAGCTGCCCCGGTACCTGCGGATGGTTTCGCACTTTGTTCCCTCCTCCACCCTCTCGGAAAGCTACAAGGCCTTCCGGACCAGCCTCAACTTCGCCTGCATGGAAAGCAATTACAAGAGTCTGGTTTTGACCAGTTCCTCTCCCGGTGAGGGGAAGACCTCAACGATCGTTAACCTGGCCCTCACGATGGCCCAGACGGGCCACAAGGTTCTGCTCATCGACGGTGACCTGCGCCGTCCGGTGATCGCCGGTCTGTTCGGTATCGATTCCACCCCGGGACTTACGGACGTGATCATGGGCAATTACGAATGGCGGAATGTGGTCAAGAACATTTCCGACTTCATGATGGGGCAGATGACCGTAGAAGAGGTGATGCTCACCCCCGGTCTGGACAATCTCAACATCATCACCAGCGGCACCCATGCCCCCAATCCGGCGGAGATCATCGGCTCCAAGAGCATCGCCGAATTCATGCGTCAGGTGCGGGCGGAATACGATATGGTCCTGGTGGACGCCCCGCCCGTCCTGGCCGCCACCGACGCGGCCCTTTGGAGCTCCCAGGTCGATGCCACCGTCCTGGTATATCAGGTGGGCAAAATCGCCCGGGGGGCGCTGAAACGGGCGAAAATGCAATTGGACGCCATCAAGACCAATATCATCGGGGTGGTCTTGAACGGCATCCGCGCCGAGATAAGTACGGATTTCACGTATCACGACTACTATTATTACCACTACCGTTACGGCGACAGCAAAAAGGTAAAACAGCCCTGGTACAAGGCAATCCTGAAAAACCTGAGTTTCGAACGGCTCATGAATTACGGTCTGTTCTATAAAAAACGCTATCCCCACCGCCGCAAAAAGACGAACGGCGGCGAGATCTACAAAAACGGCACCGCGACCCAAACGGCGTCCGTCCGGAAGGCGGAAGCCACAGCGCCGCGGGAGGATCGAAAGGGAAACACAACCGCGGCGAAACTGAAAAGCTTTTTTGAAAAGTTCTTACCGATGATAAAGATCGTCGTCACGGTCCTGGCGATACTGTTCCTCACCTTCGGCATTCTTTACCAAACAGGTTATCTGAAGGCCTACCTGCCCGTCGGCAAGGGCGGTCCCGGATCCAAATCATCGCTGCGGCCTATAACGAATTCCATCGTCGTTGACGCGCCCGCTGCAGCCAGGCCGGCGATGTTCAAATGGTGAAGAGATGAACGATGATAACCGGGACAAAAGCAGGAAAGAGGAACACCGACGCCGGGTCGCCCAACGCCGCGCCCGGAGACGCCAGACGTTGATCTGGATGATCATCATTACCATCATCGCCGTTCTCGTAATCGGTATAGCCCATTTCGCCCCGGTAATCATCGAAAAATTCACCATTGTCGATGAATATCTGCCCCGGGACATCGAGCGCCAGTACTGGGAGCTTCAGGATACGCGCAACCGTCAACCGGCAAAACAGGATATTGCCACCCCCCTGGCAAAATGATCACTGCCGGAAACAAAAACGTCATGCTTATTCTTTGGATCGTCGGCCTGACCCTGGCCGGCGCCCTCATCATCGCCAAGGCGACGACCTTCCTGGCGGTGACGATCATCATTTCGGTCCTCATCGGCGTGTTGACCTTCATCAACACCGAATTCGCCCTATACATTCTCATCGCCGCCATGCTACTGGGGCCGCAGTTCGGCATGGAGGGAGCCGCCGGAGAAGGTGTCCGCGGCCGGGGCGTGACGCTTCGGGTAGACGATTTTCTGCTGGTGATCATCGGCCTGAGCTGGTTTCTCAAGACCGCCGTCCAGAAGGAAATTGGGCTGTTTCTCAGAACCCCCTTGAACAAACCCATTGCCTACTATTTTCTCGCCTGCGTCTTTGCCACCATGTTCGGCTATATGATGGGGCGGGTAAAGGGCACGGCGGGATTTTTTTTCGTCGTCAAGTATTTCGAGTATTATGTCATCTATTTCATGGCGGTAAATCATCTGAAGGAAGAGGCGCAAATTCGCCGCTTCACCTACTTCATGCTTATCGTCTGTTTTCTGGTATGCCTGTTTGCCTTCAGTCAGATTCCCACCGGGCAAAGGGTGTCCGCCCCCTTCGAGGGTAAGGAGGGCGAGCCCAACACCCTGGGCGGCTATCTTGTCCTCATGCTCTCCATCATCTTCGGTCTACTCTTGACTTTGAAGGAGCGTAAACCAAAAAAATATCTCGTGATCCTCGTCTTTTTTATCGTGGTGGCCCTGGCCGCCACCCTTTCCCGGAGTTCCTGGGTCTCTCTCGGGCCGATGGCCCTGGCCCTGCTCTATTTCAGTGAAAAAAAGAAAACCATCCTTACGGTGCTTATCTTGATACTTGTCGCCGGTCCCCTGATCGTGCCGTCAACCGTTCGCGAACGGGCACTTTACACCTTTACCCAGGGAAAGGAACAGGGACAGCTCCAGGTAGGCAACACCCGGATCGACACCTCCACCTCCGCCCGCCTCATGTCCTGGAAGGTCATTCTTACCAGGGATTTCATCCAACAGCCGCTTTTAGGTTACGGCGTTACCGGCTATCCTTTCGTCGATGCCCAGTATCCCCGCGTCCTGGCGGAAACGGGTCTGATCGGCTTATTTTTTTTCTTCATGCTGCTCTATACGATTTACCGCAACGCCCAAATGACTTTCCTGCAAACAAAAAACGATTTCTTCCGGGGACTTTCCCTAGGCTACCTGGCCGGCTTCTTCGCCATGCTGGCCCACGGCATCGGCGCCAACACCTTCATCATCGTCCGGATCATGGAGCCCTTCTGGTTTCTAACCGCCATGATCATTATGATCCCCGTCATCGAAAAACAACAACATGCAGAAACGTCCGCCAAGGCGGATTTTCAGATTGCAACACCGGATCGTGTATGGCATAAATAATTTGTTTCCCATATTTGCGGTCATACATGGCGGTAATTTCGTCTTCCCGGGCGGACGGTTTCATGTAACCGAGGGTGCGGAGCAATATATAAAATCGACATGCCTTCATTATCTTCGCGGGAAAATGTCCTGATAATCGAACCCGGCCGCACCGAAAAAAATTACTGGGCCGACCTCTGGCGGTTCCGGGAACTCTTCATCATCCTCGCCTGGCGGGACCTGGCGGTGCGTTACAAACAGACGGCGATCGGGGTCCTCTGGGCGGTCCTGCGCCCCTTTCTCACGATGGTGGTCTTCACCGTCATCTTCGGCCGCATCGCCAAACTCCCCAGCGACGGAAACGCCCCCTACGCCCTTCTCGTCTTCGCCGCCATGCTGCCCTGGTCCCTCTTCGCCAACGCCCTGGCCGAGGCCTCCAACAGCCTCATCAACAACGCCAATCTCATCGGCAAGATCTATTTCCCCCGCCTGATCATCCCCCTGGCGACACTGGTGACGGCCTTCGTCGACTTTGTCATCAGCTTGGCGATCCTTCTGGCCATGATGCTCTTCTACCGTTTCACCCCCGGCTGGCAGATCCTCCTCCTGCCCGCTTTCATCCTGTTGGCCCTCCTGGCCAGCCTCGGCCCCGGCCTCTGGATCACCGCCCTGAACGTCAAATACCGGGATTTTCGTTACGTCATCCCCTTCGTCGTCCAGTTCGGCCTCTACATATCCCCCGTCGGGTTCAGCAGTGCCGTCATCCCCGACAACTGGCGCCTCATCTACAGCCTCAACCCCATGGTGGGGGTCATCGACGGTTTCCGCTGGTGTCTCCTGGGGGGAAACAGCCCCCTGTACCTCCCCGGCTTCCTCCTGAGCCTGGTGATCACCGCCTTCTTCCTCTGGCTGGGTCTGGGCCGCTTCCGGAAGACGGAAAAGGACTTCGCCGACCTGATCTGAGACCATGTCCGATATCGTCATCAAGGCCGAACATCTGGGCAAGCGCTACGTCATCGGTCACCAGACCGCCGGGGGCACAACCTTCCGTGAGGCCCTCGTCCGCAACGTCCGGGAACTATGGAACAAGACGCGGGACCTGGCGAGGGGTAAGCCTATCATCCAGGGGGACAGGCAGGAAGAGGTCTGGGCCCTGAAGGACGTCGGTTTCGAGATCAAACGCGGCGAGGCCGTAGGGATCATCGGCCGCAACGGCGCCGGCAAGAGCACCCTTTTGAAGATCTTGAGCCGCATCACCGAGCCCACGGAGGGACGGGTGACGATCCGGGGCCGGGTGGCGAGTCTGTTGGAGGTGGGCACGGGTTTCCACTCGGAGCTCACCGGCCGGGAGAACATCTACCTGAACGGGACCATCCTCGGCATGACCCGCGCCGAGATCAAGAAGAAATTCGAGGAGATCGTCGCCTTCGCCGAGGTAGGGAAATACCTCGATACCCCCGTGAAACGCTACTCCAGCGGGATGTACGTGCGGCTCGCCTTTGCCGTGGCGGCCCACCTGGAGCCGGAGATTCTTGTCGTCGACGAGGTGCTGGCGGTGGGGGATGCTGAGTTCCAAAAAAAATGCCTCGGGAAAATGGGAGAGGTCACGACAACGGGGAGAACAGTCCTTTTCGTCAGCCACAACATGGCCGCGATCCAGTATCTTTGTTCTTCGGCGATGCTGTTACAATCCGGTCATTTGATATCTCAAGGTACAACCCAACAGGTCGTCAATGAGTACGAACGTTACGAATCTTCGGTAGTTGACACGGAATGGATCGCGCCCGTCCCCTGGTATCGCGGAATGGAAGCCCATTTAAAAAAGATCGAGGTGGTCGATGGCCGCAATCAGAAAAGGGGCGTTTTTAAGAGCAGCGAAGCGATTTACCTGAAATTCACGATTGAGGCGGAAAAGCCGAATGACAACCTCAAAATCGGATTTGACTTGATCAGGAACGGCATCGTATTGTTCCGCTCCGAACATGTGGACTCTTTTTCGACCAATATCATAATAAAAAAAGGGATAAATATTCTCGTCTGTAAAATACCACCCGATTTGCTTCGTGAAGGAGACTATCATCTGAGACCGATGCTTTCCATCCATATGGTGCGCTGGATCCTGAACGCTTCCGAGCCGGTTTTGCATTTCGCTATTCAATTTGACGCGAACCGATCACCTTTTCACCATCTGATAAACGAGAGAAATCATCCTGGTGTGATCTTCCCACTTTTGGAATGGAGAACCGAATGAATGGGATCGACAATCGCTTTGTTTATCCACTGATCCACCTTCGGAAAATAATCGCTTTATAATCGAAAGAAATCCTCATTATGTTTTTTACACAAATCATCAGTCTAATTTTCAGGAGAACAAACCAATTTCTTTCTTTCAGATCGTCGATAAATTCCAGCAGCTCTGAATGGAGCGAAATTAATGCACGCAAACTAATTCTTGATGAATTCTTGAATTTGAAGCTGTTACACGAACCGCATGAATATCATACAGAAGGCACAAAATGCATTTATCAAGACTTGATTAAAATAGGTTGCACTATTAGGGAAATTATATTTCACATAGTCAATGATCCCCAATATTTAGACCTGAATAAATATGATGAATCGGATCAACTTAAATATGATCACATGCGTCATTACATTTATTGCATTCGACACGGTTTCAGACATAATCTTAAAAGTTGGAAGGACATCTCCGCCGATCTGCTTATAGATGATAAATACTATTCCTCTCTCAAAGAAATGCATAACGATGAAATTGCCAACCATCTGAAGGAATTTCCGATCACGATCAAGGGTCAGACAATTGTCGATGGTTTGCATCGTTCAATGTGTATGATCGGCAGAATAATCAAAGGGCAAAGGTACATTCCATTTTATTTTAAAGGTCACTGCAGTGTGCGGTTTCGGCGTAAGAGGATACCGAATCTGGGCTACAGAAGAAACCAAAACAAATATCGCTTAAAAAAAATACTGCCGCACATAGAAAAGGATTGTTTTAAGGCTATTGACGTGGGAAGCAACTATGGGTATTTCAGCCTTAACTTGGCAAATACTTTTCCGAATGCGCAAATATTTTCTGTCGAGGGCTCATACGGAACCGGAAATAAGGAAAGCAAGGGGATAAATGAGCAGACGATCATTAAGAACCGTCTTTTTTTATATAATATTTTCATATACGATACTTTGTTTAAGGGCGAGTTGATACGGGAATTCAATGAAAGAGGAATCGTTTTCGATTACCAGATCAGCTTTTCCATTTTTCACTGGATCGTCTACTTAAGTTATGGAAACGACGGAAACGCATCTGATATCGAGGAGATGCTGTTAAGCCATCTGAAAATGGCTGAGGTTACCTTTATAGAGTTGCCATGCGTATCACAACAAACATCCTTATCTCCTTTTTATAAGAGCTATAAATCAACGGACGAAATGTTTTCTGCTCTGAGCCAAAAACAAGCCTTGAAATTCGAGAAACTTGGAGTCTGCGA